>Ga0247682_1000002_pt1 | contig 265985 bp, 232 predicted proteins | sample CNK23_metaG_FD_190130 | JGI IMG/M metagenome (GOLD analysis project Ga0247682, IMG submission 190130) | Soil microbial communities from Purdue University Martell Research Forest, Indiana, United States - CNK23 | ecosystem: Environmental > Terrestrial > Soil > Temperate forest > Bulk soil...
TTCATTGTTCCGCGACCTACACCGCCTATTTCCTCGGATTCGTTCCAGGCTTTGCTTATCTCGGTGGATTACCCCAGGAGTTGGCAACGCCGCGTCTGCCATCGCCGCGCAAGGCAGTACCAGCCGGCAGTGTCGCGATCGGTGGCAACCAAACCGGCGTCTATCCCACAGCCACTCCGGGCGGGTGGCGTCTCATCGGCAAGACGCCGCTGAAACTGTTCGATCCCGCGTCCGCACACTCCAGCTTTTTCGAAATTGGAGACCACGTTTGTTTCGTCCCGATCACCGCGGAAGAATTCGCTCGAGCGGCGTCGCGATGAACGCGCTTACCGTGCTTTCACCCGGTTTGCTCACAACCGTGCAAGATCTTGGCCGCGAAGGCTACGGACCCATCGGCGTCTCCGCTTCGGGCGCGGCCGACGCATTGTCGCTTCGGGTTGGCAACAAACTGGTCGGAAACCCGGAAGGCGCCGCCGGTTTCGAAATGACGCTCCTCGGTGGCGCGTTTCAGTTTGCGCAAGACGCGACGATTGCGGTGGCGGGATCAGACTTCGGCGCGAAGACGGACGACCGTTCTTTGCCGGTTTACGCGGCCATCTCCGTTGACGCGGGCCAATCCATTAAATTCGGCCCGACAAAGTCTGGCGCGCGAGCCTATCTTTGTATTCGCGGAGGGATTGCCGTCCCGGAATTTTTCGGCAGCCGTTCCACTCATCTCCTCAGTGGCCTCGGCGGATTCGAGGGCAGGGCATTGCGCAAAGGCGATGTGCTTCCGGTGGGCGATCCCGCCAAGCTTCCGCCACCACAACAATTCAACGAGCGATGGCGACCGTTGCTCGCCGCGCGAAAAACGCTCCGCGTAACGCGAGGTCCACAGTGGGACAATTTTTCTGAAGCGGCGCGAATCAATTTCGTTGAACAGACCTATCTCGTCACCGAAGAAGCCAATCGCATGGGAATCCGCCTCAAAGGGTCGCAATTCGAACTCGCCTCCACCGGCGAAATGATTACCGAAGGCGTTTTGCTCGGCGCGATTCAGGTGACTCCCGGCGGCCAGCCCATTATCTTATTCGTGGAGCAGCAGACGACCGGCGGCTATCCCAAAATCGCGAACGTGATTGCTAGGGACCTGGGCAGCGTCGGGCAGCTTCGTCCGCGCGACGAGATTCGCTTTGAACTGGTTACTATGGACGCGGCGAGAGAGTTGTATCGCGAGCAGGAGCGATTGCTCGCGCCCTTAAAATGAGAGGAACATGAGGCGCATCGACCTGAACTGCGACATGGGAGAAATCCCCGAAGCGATTGCCGACGGCTCGCAGGAATCGCTGATGCAATGGATCACCTCCGCGAACATCGCCTGTGGCGGCCACGCAGGTGATTCACAAACGATGGAAGCCACCATCCGCCAGGCGCAAAATCACAACGTCACCATTGGCGCGCACCCGGGTTACCCCGATCCGGGAAATTTCGGCCGCCTCGAATTAAAGCTTTCTCCGAGCAAAATTGCGGATTCGGTGTTCGAGCAAGTCACGGCCCTAGCCGACGTCGCCGCGCGCCTCGATGCGAATATCCGCCACGTAAAACCGCACGGGGCCCTCTACAACCAGGCCGTTCACAACGCCGCTGTCGCCGCCGCGATTGCCGAAGGAGTCGCGCGCTGGAACAGCGAAGTCGTCCTTGTCGGACTGGCCGGTTCGCCCATGCTCGACGTTTTTCGTCGCGTAGGTTTCACCGTCGCCGCAGAAGCTTTCGCCGACCGCCTCTACGAACCAGACGGCACGCTTCGCTCGCGAAAGCATGACGACGCGCTGCTCCGCGATCCGGGAGCAGCAGGGAAGCAAGCCGTCAGCATCGCCACCGGCGGCACACTCATCGCCCGCGGAGGAAAACAAATTTCAGTGCGCGCGCAAACGCTTTGTATCCACGGCGACACGCCCGGCTCGGACAAAATCGCTGCCGCCGTCGCCAAAGCCCTTCGTGCCGCTGGCGTTTCAGTCCAGCCGCTGACCAAGTAGCGTGGCCATGCTCAAGCCGGATTTGCACGCCAGAAATCTCCCACATGTGCCTTTTGTCGCGGCCTGCTAGAATCTCCTCATGGCCACCCAAGCCATTTCCGTCGACACGCTGCCCTCCTACAATCCGGCCAGCGGCGAAATTGTCGAAGAGGTTCCGCGCACCGATCCAGGCGAAATTCCCGCGATCGCCGCACGAGCAAAGTCAGCGCAAGAAAAATGGCGCGAAACGTCAATCGCGGATCGGTGCGTGCTGCTGAATCGTTTGAAAGAAGTGATGCTCGTAGCTCGCAACGAGCTCGCCGCCATCGTCGTCCGCGAATCCGGCAAGCCCCACGTCGAAGCACTCTTCTCCGATGTCTTCGTCTCCCTCGACACCGCCGCCTACTACTCCGCCAATCTCGCAAAACTTCTCGCGCCCGAACGCATTCCGCACCACAGCTCCGCCGCAAAACTAAAATCCGGCCGCCTCTTTTACGAACCGCTTGGCGTCGTCGCCATCATCAGTTCCTGGAACTATCCGCTCGCCATCCCGATCGGCCAAATCATTTCTGCCGTCGCCGCTGGAAACGCCGTCGTCTGCAAAACAAGCGACTTCACGCCGAAGTGCGGCACCGCAATTCACGAAATGTTCGCGCGCGCCGGTTTTCCCGATTCGCTAATCAACATCGTGCAAGGCGGCGCCGAAATCGGCCAAGCCCTCATCGATGCGCGCCCCGACAAAGTTTTGTTCACTGGCAGCGTTGTCACCGGCCGCCGCGTCGCCGAAGCCTGCGCGAAAAGTCTGACGCCCAGCGTCCTCGAACTCGGCGGCAAGGACGCCATGGTCGTGCTAGCCGACGCCAATCTCGACGTTGCCTCCAGCGCCGCGCTCTGGGGCAGCTTCACCAACTGCGGCCAGGTCTGTCTCTCCGTCGAACGCCTCTTCGTCGAACGTACCGTCAGCGAGAAATTTCTCGCGCTCTGCGTCGAAAAAACAAGATCACTCCGCCTCGGCAACGGAGCCGATCCTTCTACCGACGTCGGCCCACTCATCCGCCCCCAACAAGTCCAGCGAATGAAAGACTTGCTCGACGACGCCACAAGCCGCGGCGCAAAAATCCTTTGCGGCGGAAACGCTCGCCCCGACCTCGGCCCCTGCTTTTTCGAACCAACCGTCATCGCTGGTGTTGATTCTTCCATGCGCCTGTTCCAGGAAGAAACCTTTGGCCCAATCCTCGCCGTGCAAACGGTCGACAATTCCGACGGAGCCGTCCGCCACGCGAACGATTCGCCCTTCACGCTCGCCGCCAGCGTCTGGACCTGCGACAACGCCCGCGGTCGCGCCATCGCATCCCGGCTCCGGGCGGGCGCCGTCCTGGTCAACGACGCCATCAGTTATTTCGCCATTGCCGAAGCCCCCCACGGCGGCTGCAACGCCAGCGGCTGGGGACGAACCCACGGCCGTGCCGGCTTCCTCGAAATGGTGCAACCGAAATACATCGACGTCGACGGCCTGCCATCAAACGAAAAGCCCTGGTGGTATCACTACAACGATTCGCTAACCCGCGCCGCCGACGATTTTCTCAACTACGAATTCGGCGGCTTCACCGCCAAACTGAAGCACGCTCGCGGCGCGCTAAAGACTTTCTTCCGCGATCACGGCTTTCGAAAGTGATCGCCGCGGCTTGCGCGCAAGCTCTTCCTGCGTTTAACTGATGAGGGAAAACTGACGACTGAGGACTGCTCCCACACGCCATGCCCCTCAACGAGTGGATTTACGATTGGAACGCCGCCTCACCGCCGCTCATTCCGCCGCGCACAAAGATCCTTCTTAATGACGAAACGCTCCGCGACGGCTTGCAAAATCCTTCCGTCTACGATCCGCCCATTGCCGAAAAGATAAAAATCCTTCACCTCATGGAATCGCTCGGCCTCGATTCCGCCAACATCGGGCTCCCTGGCGCCGGTCCGCGCGCCTACGAACACACCGAAGCCCTGGCCCGTGAAATCGCCACCAACCGCATGCGCATCAAGCCCAACTGCGCGGCCCGTACTCACGAAAACGATATTCGTCCCATCGTCGAAATCTCTCAGCGCGCCGGCGTCGCCATCGAAGCCGCTACATTTCTCGGCTCCAGCCCTATCCGTCGCCTCGTCGAAGACTGGACCGTCGACCACCTCCTCCGCACCACTGAGCACGCCGTAAAATTCGCCGTCGCAAACAGCCTCCAGTGCATGTACGTTACGGAAGACACCATTCGCACCGACCCCGACACGGTCAAGCGCCTTTACACGACCGCGGTGCAAAACGGCGCACGCGCTGTCGTCCTTTGCGACACGGTCGGCCACGCAACGCCGCAAGGCGCCTACAATCTGGTTGAATTCGTCATTCGAGAAGTCGTCAAGCCCAGCGGCGAAAAAATTCGCGTCGACTGGCACGGCCACAACGACCGCGGCCTCGCCGTAGCCAATTCACTCTGGGCCGTCGCAGCCGGTGCCAATTCCGTTCACGGCGCCGCCAACGCACTGGGTGAACGTGTCGGCAACACGCCCATGGAACTCATGCTCGTCAATCTCACCCTCATGGGCCTCATCGACCGTGATCTCAGCCGCCTCAAGGAATATTGCGACACCGTCGCCGCCGCCACGCACACCACGATCCCGCCCAACTATCCCGTCATCGGCCGCGACGCCTTTCGCACTGCCACCGGCGTCCACGCCGCCGCGCTCATCAAAGCCTTCAAAAAAGGTGACGTCACGCTCGCCAATTCGGTTTACAGCGGCGTTCCGTCGCATCTTTTCGGCCTCGATCAAATCATTGAAATCGGGCCGCTCAGCGGCAAGTCCAACGTCGTGTTCTGGCTCGAGCGCCACAAAATTCCCGCCGACGATGCCCTCGTCGCGCGCATTCTCGACGCCGCTAAAAATTCCGCCCGCGTCCTCACCGACGCCGAACTCTACGCCCTCTGCGCCGGAGCGCCCGCTCACTGATGCGCAAACGAGCGCTCGAACTCTTCGTGAATTGCCTTCTTGCGTGCGCTATTCTTTCAACCATGCCGGCTCGCTCCGCCATTCCATTCTCTGCGCACCGCATGTCCCAACTTGCGCAGACGTTTCAAAATCCTCAGGTCCAAACGGCGCTCGCCTGGTTCAAGCCGCACCTCAGCTGGATTAACGACGAACAAGCCCGCCTCACCGAAATTCCCGCACCGCCTTTTGCCGAAGCGCAACGCGCCCAAGCTGTGAAAGTTCTTCTCGCGGCCGTCGGCCTGGAAGTCCATCTCGACAAAACCGGCAACGTCATTGGCGAACTCCGCGGCTCCAACGAAAAAGAAATCGTCCTCATCGCCGCTCACATGGACACCGTTTTCCCGGCGGGTACAGACGTCAAAGTTCGTCGCGACAAGAACCGCATGACCGCGCCTGGCATCTCTGACAACGGCACCGGCCTCGTTTCGCTCGTCGCCATGGCGCGTGCGCTTCACGAGTCGCGCATCAAGCCCCAGCGCACAATTCTCTTTGCCGCCGACGTCGGCGAAGAAGGCGAAGGCAATCTCCGTGGCATGCGTGCCCTCGTCGACGCCTATCGCGATCGCCTCAAAGCCGTCATCGTTCTCGACGGCTCCGGCATCGACCACGTCACCACCAAAGCTCTCGCATCGCGCCGCATCGAAGCCGTCATCACCGGCCCCGGCGGCCACAGTTGGTCGGACTTCGGCATCCCCAATCCCATCAACGCACTCGTTCGCGCGTCCGTGCGTTTTCTCAACACGCGCGTCCCCGCAAACCCGCGAACCACATTCAATCTCGGCCAAATCGAAGGCGGCACCTCCGTCAATTCCATCCCGCACGAAGCGCGCCTCAAAGTCGACATCCGCTCCGAAAGCGAAGACGAACTCCTTCGCCTCGAAACCGCTTTGCGTGAATGCATGGCTGCCGGAGTCCGCGACGAAATGGAATCCGCGCGCGACCGTTCGAAGGGCAAGCTCGAATGGAAGGTGGACATTCTCGGCAATCGCCCCGGCGGTGAACTAGCCGCCGACTCTCCGCTCCTCGCCGCCCTTCGAGCCGCCGACGATTACACGGCAAACTCTTCGCGCCCCGAACGCGCCTCGACCGACGCCAACATCCCTCTTTCGCTCGGCATCGACGCCATCGCCATCGGCGCGGGCGGCAACGGCGGCGGCGCGCATTCGCTCCAGGAATGGTATGAACCAACCGGCCGCGAAATTGGACTGCAGCGGGCGCTGCTCACTGTACTCGGCGCCAGTGGAATCATTACCGAGAAGGGAAAATGATCATGCCTCAAACTTTTTTCCGCGCGACCACCGCCGCAGCGGCATTCTTGTCTGTTCTTTCCATCGCGCCGCGCGTCTCCGCGCAATCCGCACCAACTAAGCCAGTCAGCCTCGACGCAGACGCCCCAGTCGTTCTCTACAAGAACGCGCATATCTACACCAACGACCCGCAAGCACCGTGGGCTTCCGCCATGCTCGTCCGCGGCGAAGAAATTCTCGCCATCGGCGACGAAGACGAAGTCTCCGCCCTCGCTGAAAAGGGAACTGGCATTGTTGATTTAAGCGGCCACTTCGTCATGCCTGGTTTCAATGACGCGCACGTGCATCTCGGCAGCGCCGGTCAAGACGCGCTCGCCGTTCGCCTCCACGGCGCTCCCACCATCGCCGAAGTGCAAAAGCGCCTCGCTGCTGCCATCGCGCAGGTCAAACCAGGTGAATGGGTCACCGGCTCGGGATGGGATCACACGCTCTGGCCGGAAAAACGTTTTCCTACGCGTCAGGATCTCGATTCCGTTTCGCCCAATAATCCCGTTTTCCTCGTTCACATTTCCGGCCACGTCGCCGTCGCCAATTCCCCCGCACTGAAACTCGCCGGCATCACCGCAAAAACTCCCAATCCCATGGGCGGCGAAGTCGAGCACGATTCGAACGGTGAGCCCGACGGTATGCTCAAAGAAGGCTCCGCCATGAGCCTCGTTGAATCCAAAATTCCACCGCCTTCCAACGAGCGCCGCAAAAAGGGAATAGAGCTCGCCCTCGCCGACATCGCCGCAAACGGCGTCACCTCCATCCAGGACAATTCTCTCGTCGACGCTCTCGGCAAAGGCGGCCCAGCCGGCGCCGGTAACGCCACATGGGACGACTTCCTCACCTATCGCAAACTCAAGTCCGAGGGAAAACTCACCGTTCGAATCACCGAATGGCTCCCGTTCTCCGCGCCGCTCGAGCGCCTCGAACAAATGCGCAAAGACGGCGGCACCAGTGATCCCTGGCTCCGTACTGGCGCACTAAAAATGGTCACCGATGGCGCGCTCGGCTCGCGCACTGCCGCCATGCTCGCGCCCTATTCCGACGACTCAAAAACGTCCGGCATCCTGACCATGGAGCCGGAAAAACTAAAAGCCCTCGCCACCGAGCGCGACAAAGCCGGCTTCCAGTTAAATTTCCACGCTATCGGCGACCGCGCCAATCGCGTTGCGCTCGACACATTCGAAGCCGTTGCCAAAGCCAACGGCCAGCGCGACCGCCGCGACCGCATCGAACACGCCCAAGTCGTCGCCCTGTCCGACATTCCGCGCTTCGCCAGCTTGCAGGTCATCGCCTCCATGCAGCCATCGCACCAAACCACCGACATGCGCTGGGCGGAAAGCCGTGTCGGCCCCGAGCGCATCAAAGGCGCTTACGCCTGGAATTCCATTCAAAAATTCGGCGCGCGCCTCGCCTTCGGCACCGACTATGACGTCGAAGTGATAAGCCCCTTCCGCGGCCTCTACGCTTGCGTCACACGCGAACTTCCCGACGGCGGCCCCACGGGCGGCTGGCAGCCACAGGAAAAAGTCTCCCTCGACGATTGCATCCGTGCGTACACCACCGGCTCCGCTTACGCCGAATTCATGGAAGGCAAAAAGGGCGAACTAAAAGCTGGCGAACTCGCCGACTTCATCGTCCTCTCCAACGACCTGACCAAAATTCCGCCCTCTCAATACACCAAAACCACCGTCCTAATGACCATCGTCGGCGGCCGCACCGTTTACTCCAACCTCCACTAAATACTTCCTATGTAGGGCTGGCTTTCCGAAGCCGGCCGCGCGGTCAAGCCGATGCCGCCAAGCATTGTCGATCACCCGCTGTGTAGCGCCTTCCCTTTAGGGCGGCATCTTCGATTTAATGTCGTTTCCCCATCCCACAAAATTTTTAGCTTCCGCATATTCAATGATTTGAATTGACACTCTGCCCCGCGCGGGCGTAGCGTATCCCCAACGAGCGGCCAATATGGGCTGTGGGGCGTTTCCTTAGTCTGTTTCACATTTTTGTCGAGTGTCGAGGCGACCTGTTCAACGCAGGTCGGTTTTTTTGCATTTGAGGGAGTGGTCGGCTTCTTTCGGGCCACTTGGTAGCTGTTACTTCTCGCTAGGGGGCTGTAAATGAAACGATGGTTATCTGCAGTATTGTTTGCGCTTCTAGTCGTCGTCACCGCGAATAGCCAAACGTTCCGCGGCGCAATCAACGGCACCGTCACCGACCCATCTGGCGCCGCCGTCGCAGGCGCAACCGTTAAGGCAACCGAAAAGGCAACAGGCATCGTGCATAGCACCGTCACCACCGGCGACGGTCAATACGCCTTTCAAGACATTCCGCTTGGCGTTTACAGCGTCAATGTCGTGGCCACGGGATTCTCGGCCATCACCGTTGATAACGTGACAGTCAGCGCCGGACAAGTTTATACGTTACCGGTTGCCCTCAAGGTCGGGCAGTCCGCGACGACAGTCGAAGTTTCCGCTGCCGCGGTCACCCTCGACACGACGACAGCCACACAGAACATGACCATCTCGTCGGACGTCGTGCAGGACGTCCCGCTGAATGGACGGGACTTTACGCAGTTGATCGCGATAGCGCCCGGATACGGTGGCTACTCGGTAGGAGGTTTCGGTTCTCTTAACGGCGCGCGCACCAACCAGAACAACTGGCAAATCGACGGCGTGGACAACAACGACTTTTGGCACAACATTCCAGCCGTCAATCAGGGCGGCGTTTCCGGAATCGCCGGCGTCGTGTTGCCGGTTGATGCCATTGACGAATTTTCCTCGCAAACGCAGTCGGGCGCGGAATCGGGCCGCAATGCTGGCGGTACCGTTAATCTCGTAATTAAGTCCGGCACAAACTCGATTCATGGCTCCGCGTATTATTACAACCGGAATGAATTTTATGGGGCCCCTTCACCGTTTTTTGCCGCTAGCGCCACGACTCCAAAGGCGCCTCCGGTCCGCAATGAGAATTATGGATTTTCCGTGGGCGGACCAATCCTCAAGAACAAGCTCTTCTACTTCACTAGCTTTGAAAAACAGGACTATATCATCGGCCTTTCGGGCGTAGCCACGGACCCTTCGGACGCTTGGATCGCACTTGCGCAGGACTTACTGGACAACCAGGGAGGAAAATACGGCAGCTACGCACCGATTGCGGCGAGTACGCTTTCGCAGAATCTCATAGGTCCGAACGGCTTTTGGCCCAGGAACCTTATCGGCGGGCTGGCCGCAGCGAACAACAATTTTTTCAGTCCTGTTGCTTCTACGGGGTACAGCTACAATGGCGTTGGGAAGGTTGACTACCAAATTAGTGACAAAAACCACCTCTATCTGCGCTTTTTCGGAGGCCAGGGCAGCCAGACGCAACCAACGGGCGGCAGTCCAGCCCTGGGCACAGCCAGTTCGAACTTAAAGGATTACTTCGAGGTTGCGCCGCTGCACGTTTTCAACGAATCCGCGGTGCTAAATTCGACCTTCTCACCGCGACTCACCAACCAGATTCTCGTCGGTGCCAATTATTTCAACCAAGTCTTCCACGACTTCAACAACAGTTTCGACACAAAGGCTATGGGGCTCTTTTTGAGCCCGGGCGCACTCAATAACGGCAAGCCGATTTTTGGCGCCCCGAATATTGAGATTGGCAATTTTGAGCAGATCGGAATCACGCCACCCGAGGGCCGGAGCGACCTCACGTACCACATTACCGACATCGTCTCCTACTCCCTGGGATCGCACCAACTGCGATTCGGTGGAGAGTTCCGACGCGGACGGGTGAACGAGTTCTATCATCGCCGCGGTACTGGTAAATTTGTATTCGATGGCAGCCAGGGCCCATGGAACACGGCAACGGGGTGTGGCGCCGCTTCACCAACGCCGGCTTGTCTGGCTCTTGCGGCCAATCCGGCCTTTGCCACCAATGCATTTTCCCTGGCCGATTATTTGTCCGGCGACGTCTCGACGTCCTCCATCGCCGTCGGCAACCCTGAGCGCAATGTCTATGTGAATGCGTTCAACTTCTACTTCCAGGACGCTTGGCAGGTAACCAAGAAATTTAGCTTGAACTACGGTATGCGCTACGAATATTTCGGGCCACTCCACAACGGCGACAAGGATACTGCGGTGTTCACTCCCGACAAGGGACTGCAGATCCAGGGCAACGGCATCAGTTCCATCTTCCCGCCGGACAAGAATAACTTCGCACCGCGGCTGGGCTTTGCCTATCAGGCCAAGAATGACTTGGTCGTGCGCGGCAGCTTCGGCGTCTTTTTCGATCAGATCAACATCAATCCGTTCTTGGATTTCCGTCCACCGGCAAACGCAGCCGACGGTTTGCAGGACAATCCAATCGGCCCGCACGCCGTATCGAATTACTCCTTGTCCGGATATAACTGGCAGACCGTTCAAGGCGGAGGCGCATCCATCTTTCCGGATGTTGCTACATGCTCAACTCTAAATGCCGCAACGCAGGCTGCTACCGACAACTGTGGCACCAGCACATTTGCTGCGTATGCGGTAAACCAAAACTTCCGTACGCCATATTTTTATAACTACAGCCTGCAGGTGGAAAAAAGCCTGGGCAATGCCTCCGTCTTCCAGATTGGTTACGTTGGCAGTCAGGGCCGCAAGTTAAACATCATGACGAATATCAACGGCAACGGCGAATTAGCCGTTCAGTACCCAAATGCAGGCAACATACTGCAGGAGAACAGTATTGGGACATCTAACTACAACTCTCTCCAGCTGACGTACAGACTCCGCAACTGGCACGGCCTAAGCACGCAAGTCGGGTACACGTGGTCCCATTCTCTCGATGAAATCAGCCAATACCGCGCGACGGTTGCCGACAGTTCGAACATTAAGGTCGACTACGGCAACAGCGACAACGATACGCGGCACCTATTCACGACAAGCATCACCTACGAAGTGCCGAAGGCTCCGTGGGCGCATGGCTGGTCAACTTACTTGGCGAATGGCTGGCAGGTCAGTAGCTTGTGGAACTTCCATACAGGACAGCCGTGGAACGTTACGCTCCCATTTGCTGACCTGATCGGCGATCCATTCAAGAGTGATTCGAACTTCACCGTCAATCACTCTTTTACGCGGGACATCATTCAGGGTGGGCAATCCACCGGACCCGGCGTGCAGTGGGTTAACCCGGATGCGTTCGGTCCAGCGACCGGACAGTTCGGCAACCTCGCCCGCAACAAGTATTACGGTCCAGGCTTCGGTGACGTCGACCTTTCCGTCTTCAAGAACATTCCAATCCGCGAACGTTTCAAGATCCAGCTAAGGGCGGAAATGTACAACCTGCTGAACCGTGTCAACTTCGCCAGCGGCCCTGGCGCAGTCAACGGTGATGGCACGGTTCGCGACACGATTGGCGACTTCAACGGCGCGCCAGGAATTGGCCCCGGTGAAGCTTTCAACATAAACCTTGCAGTCAAAATTATTTTCTAGCTGTCTTTGACAACTCTTCCCGGGAAGCGTCGCGAGGCGCTTCCCGGTTTTTCTTTGGTGGCACAGACTTCAGTCTGTGCAGCTTTCGCGCGGGCAGCGGCGGATGAGTTAAGCTACGGCGCATGACGGATTCCGTTTTGGCTTCTCCGGGACAGAACAAGAAATTGCGGGCCGATGTGGGGCTTGCGTTCTGCACGATTCTTTGGGGATCGACGTTTGTCGTCGTAAAGAATTCGCTCGACGATTCTTCGGTCTTTTTGTTTCTTGCCCTTCGGTTCACGCTTGCGGGAATCGTGATGGCGCTGTGGCGGCCGCACGTTTTTCGCTCTCTTGCGCGTGAAGAGATTTTTGCGGGACTTCGCCTCGGGTTTTTTATGTTCGGCGGCTACGCATTTCAGACCGCCGGACTGCAATATACGACCGCATCGAATTCAGGATTTGTTACCGGCTCCAGCGTCGTTCTTGTTCCAATTCTTTTCGGGTTGTTTTGGGGACATCGCTTTACGTCCTGGGTTTATGCCGGAGCGCTTTCCGCCGGCTTGGGCCTGTACTACCTGACCATTCCTAACGAAGGAGTAAGTCACCTCAATCGTGGCGATGTTTTAACTTTTGTCGCAGCGGCTTCGTATGCGGTGCACATTATTCTCGTCAGCGAATATGCGAAACAACATTCGGCTTCGGCGTTGAGCGTTTTGCAGGTGATCGCTTGCGCCGGATTGGCCTGGGTAATGACGGGAATCGCTGCGGCCATTCGCTGGCAGCCAGTGCGATTCAATCCGAGTTGGTCGTTGTTGATTGGCATTTCCATTTGTGCGGTGTTCGCAACCGCCGTCGCGTTTTCGATTCAGCTTTGGGCTCAGCAATATACTTCGCCGGGACATGCGGCGATTTTGTTTACGTTGGAGCCGGTTTTTGCGGTGCTGACTTCGTATCTTTTTCTTGGCGAGCGGCTCGCGATGCGGGCGCTCTTTGGTGCGGTGTTTGTTCTCGCCGGAATTCTAATTGCCGAATTGCTTGGTCCGGCGGCAGCTCCGGAATCTCCCGAACCAACTGCTGAACACTCCTAAACTCCTAAAACCAAGAGCGCAGCCAAGAGTGGCTACGCTACTGGTAGTTCTTTACGTCAACGGGATCGAACATTGTTGCAGTGCCCGTGTGCATTTGTTCGTAAGCGTCAATTGCGGCGACGTGCTGCATGGATGTGCCGATGTCGTCGAGGCCTTTGAGCAAAACTTCTTTGCGCGAGGGAACAATGTCAAATTTGTAAGAGAGGCCGTGGTTGTCGCTGACGGTTTGGTTGGGCAAATCGATGGAAAGGGAATAGCCCTTTTCTTTTTCGGCGCGCTGAAAAAGTTCTTCGATTTGCGCTTCGGTGAGTTCAGCGGGAAGAATGCCGTTCTTGAAACAGTTGTTGTAAAAAATGTCGGCGTAACTCGGCGCGAGAATGACGCGGAAACCGTAATCGCCGATGGCCCAGGGCGCGTGCTCGCGACTGGAGCCGCAGCCGAAATTGGCGCGCGTGAGAAGAACGCTTGCGCCTCTGTATTGCGGAAGATTCAGAATGAAATCGGGATTCGGCTTTTCACCCGGCTGCGTGTAGCGCCAATCGTAGAACAAAATCCGGCCAAACCCTTCGCGCGTGAGCGCCTTTAAAAATTGCTTCGGCACCATCTGGTCGGTGTCCACATTGACGCGATCCAATGGCAGGACCAAGCCGCTATGTTTGATGAATGGCTTCATTTCGCTTGCTCCAATTGAACTGCCTCGTGCTGTTCCGCCAAACGCTTTACCTTCGATTCCTTGATTAGACCAATCAGACTAAACGCCAGTCCGCCGAAAAAAAAGAAAGGCAGAAACCCAATCGCCCGGCCGCGGTTAGCGAAGGGCCCAATCGAGTACCTACCCAGGAGGACAAATACCCAACCAACAAGATTCAGTCCCCAGCCGATCCACCTAATTGTTCGAGAAGCGGTCATCAATTAATTCCCCCGCGAAAACGGACAGACTATATCTCCGCCGTTCACTCCACGTGGGCGACGTCGTACGAGCGGACGTCGACGAAGTGACCTGCGAGGGCGGCGGCGGCGGCCATGACGGGGCTGACGAGGTGCGTGCGGCTGTCGCGGCCCTGGCGCCCTTCAAAGTTGCGGTTTGAGGTGCTGGCGCTGCGCTCGTGCGGCGGAAGAACGTCGGCGTTCATGCCGATGCACATGCTGCAGCCTGCGTCGCGCCACTCGAAACCGGCGTCGGTGAAAATCTTGTCGAGACCTTCTTTCTCGGCGGCGGCTTTGATTCCGCGCGAGCCGGGAACGATAAGCGCCTGCTTGATGGATTTCGCGACGTGCTTTCCTTCGACGAGATGCGCGGCGGCGCGAAGATCGTCGAGGCGGGAATTGGTGCAGGAGCCAATGAAGACGCGGTCCACGGAAATGTCTGTGATGGGAGTACCGGGTTTGAGGCCCATGTACTTGAGCGCGCTTTCGGTGGCTTTCTGATCGTTCAGGTCTTTGAAGTCGTGCGGATCGGGGACGCGCGACGTTACGCTCGTCACCATGCCGGGATTCGTGCCCCAGGTAACTTGGGGCGCGATCTGTTCGGCCTGGAGTTCGACGGTCATGTCGAACTTGGCGCCATCATCAGAGCGCAAAAGTTTCCAACGTTCGACGTCTTCCTGAAATTCTTTTCCGCGGGGAACAAACGGACGGCCTTCGAGATACTTGAATGTTGTTTCGTCCGGCGCGACCATTCCGGCGCGCGCGCCGCCTTCAATCGTCATGTTGCAGACGGTCATGCGGCCTTCCATGGAAAGTTCGCGAATGGCCTGTCCGCCATATTCCGCAACGTGTCCCGTGCCGCCGCCGATGCCGATTTTTCCGATGATGGCGAGAATGATGTCCTTGGCGGTGACACCCTTCGGACGTTTGCCGTGAACCAAAATATGGAGCGTCTTCGATTTCGACTGCACGAGGCATTGCGTTGCGAGAACGTGTTCGACTTCGCTGGTGCCGATACCGAACGCGAGGGTGCCGAATGCGCCGTGCGTCGAGGTGTGGCTGTCGCCGCAAACGATGGTGTTGCCGGGCTGCGTGATGCCGAGTTCGGGGCCGATGACGTGAACGATGCCTTGATGCTTGCTGTTCATGTCGAACAAGCGGACACCGGTTTCGCGACAGTTTTTTTCCAGCGCTTCAAACTGGAGACGTGCGTCGGTGTCAAGGATGGGGAGGGTACGGTCCTTGGTGGGGACAGAGTGATCCATGACGGCGAACGTCAGATCGGGGCGGCGGACTTTGCGGCCTTCGGCTTTGAGTCCGGCGAAGGCTTGCGGGGAAGTGCCTTCGTGAATCAGATGGCGATCGATGTAAATGAGCGCGGGTTTGCCGGGTTCCTGATGGACCAGATGCGAATCCCAGATTTTTTCGTAGAGAGTTTTCAGTGACATTGGTTATCCCAAAAGGAGTTTAGCACCGGCGTGCGATGTGGGCAAAAGGCGAGGGCCCCGGGGCTCTGGTTGGTTGTTGTCAGCGCGGTTCGAGCCTGCCCGATAAGGTCCTTGTCGCGAGTCTCCCCAAGACGCACACACGATGGTACAGGGTTAACCACTCGCAAGCGTCCCTTGGGGGCCAGGCACCATCACCCCTGATTTTTCGTAAGTATTAGAAATAAAGGAACTTACAGAAACCGATCTTGTAGGTATTCATTCTAAAGAACTTGCGTGCACATCTTCCGTAACTGCAGATAAGACGCTCGTCAAGCGCTAATTCTGATCGATTTTGAGATTTTCGTTAGGAAAAATCTGCCGAAACGGAGGAGGGTCCGGGTGATGTGACGAGATGTCGTCGCTTCAGACCGCAATGGACTTGCCGCGGTCGGAAGTGCTGGGGTTATTGTTGGATGTGCCGCACTCAATCGAACGTTCCCTGGCGAAATTGCACGCGCGCCGACTAATTCTGCGAAGCGTGCACTAACGGACAGTACGGAGAACCCGTACGAGCAATACTAGGGCGTGGAAGGAATCCGAGGGAGACTCATGTTCAAGATTTCAGGCATCACTTTAGCAGTCGCAATGACGCTTGGCGCAGCGGCGCAAGCACAGACTCAGACGCAAGTTGTGGTGGACTCCGGCAATGGAGCGCCGACGTACCGGATTAATGTTGTGAGCCGCACAACGCGGGCAGTGAGTTACAGACACCGGAGCGGATCGACGAAGATCAATTTTCAGGGTACCGACTTGATGCCTTCCGCGGCGGGAGAAGCGAAAGTGGAAAGCAAGCGGGGAGCGCTGGAAATTGAAGCGGAATTTTCCGGGCTGGACCGGCCCACGACCTTTGGCGGGGAATATCTGACATACGTGCTGTGGGCGATTTCGCCGGAAGGCCGGCCCGTAAATATCGGGGAAGTTCTGGTGGGCGAGAACCGCCGGAGCAAGCTGGACGTGACGACTGACTTGCAAGCGTTTGCGCTGATCGTTACCGCGGAACCCTATTATGCGGTGCGCCGTCCCAGCAACGTGGTTGTGATGGAGAACGCAATGCGCTCCGATACAAGGGGTGGTGCCGAGGAAGTGGACGCCAAGTATGAATTGATTGACCGTGGCGGGTATATTCCGTCGGGTTACAGATTTGACCCGGTGGTCCTCAACGCGAAATTGCCGCTGGAATTTTTTGAAGCGCGCAACGCATTGCGAATCGCACAATCCGCCGGTGCAGAACGATATGCAACAACGAGCTATCAAAACGCAGTCCGCCAGATGGACGAAGCGGATGCGCTTGCCAGCGGGAGACACGAAAGCAAGAAATCGCTTGTAGCGATATCACGCGAAACCGTGCAGACCGCTGAAGACGCACGCGAAATCGCCGTGAAACACATCGACGAAGAGCGCCTCGAATCCGAACGTCGAGCCGGATCAAACCGTGAGATCGCAGCGAAGGGCCGCGAAATCGCCGAATCCGACCGCCGCGCCAGGGCCGAAGCCGCGACCGTTACTGCTGAGAACCGGCGCAACGAGGCGGATCGCCGTAACGTGGACGCCCAGGCGGCCGCGCTGCGAGCAAGCGGCGCACAGGCCGATGCCGAAAAGGATCGCGACAGCGCGCAACAAAAACAGCGTGCTGCTGAAGCCGATTCCGACCGCGACCGCAATGCCGCCGCTTCCTCCGACGCCCAGCTGCAACAATCGGCTGGTGCAAAAGCCGACGCCGAACGGGATCGCGACGATGCAAAACGAAAACAGCGTGAAGCCGAAGCCGATTCCGACCGCAACCGCAATGCCGCCGCTTCCTCCGACGCCCAGCTGCAAACCGCGGTTCACGATCGCGAAGAGCTCCGTGCGCGTCTGCTGCAACAATTCAACCTGATTCTGGAGACTCGTGACACCGCGCGAGGGCTCGTCGTGAATATGTCCGACGTTTTGTTTGACTCCGGCAAATACACGCTCCGTCCGCTGGCTCGCGAAAAGCTGGCCAAGATTTCCGGCATTGTGCTGGCTTATCCGACTCTCAAGCTGGCAATTGAAGGAAACACGGACAGTGTCGGGACCGAATTGTTCAACCAGGAGCTTTCCGAGCGCCGCGCCGCGGGTGTGCGCAGCTATCTAACGCAGCAAGGCGTTCCGGAAAATTCGACAACCGCAAGCGGATTCGGCAAGACGAGGCCGATAGCCTCGAACGATACTACCGAAGGCCGTCAGCAAAACAGGCGTGTCGAGCTGATCGTCTCGGGTGAGGTGATCGGCACCAAGATCGTGTCGCTCAGCCTGCAGCCCGTCGCGGATGCGACTGCTCCTCAGTAGGACGAATCAAAAAGAAGAGAGCCGGCTCCACTGGGGCCGGCTCTTTTTTGTTTGTCAGTGAAGCTCTATTGGGAAGAGAAGGATTTTATGCGGGCGACCGTGGAGGCATCGAGCGACTGGACGAGGGCGATGACGAGGTCGACGGTGCGGTCGAAGTCGGAGCGGTCGATGATGCCGTTGTGGGCGTGGGTGGAACGCGCGGGGACGAGAATTGTGGTGACGGGAACACCGGTGTTGTTGAGCTTGATGGCGCCAGCGTCATCGCCGAAGCCGGGAACAAAATCGAATTGAAGTGGAATGTGCTGCGCGGCGGCGACGTCTTTTACGTGAGCGACGAGTTTGCGATTGGGGAGTTCGCTGAAGGTGTAGAGCATCATGCCGGGGCCGCCGCCGAGAACTTCCTGAGCGGCTTCCGGGCCGGGGCCGGGAACGTCATTGGGAATGCCAACCTCCAAACTGAAGCCGATGTCGGGATTGATGATGCGGGCGGAGGTTTGTGCGCCGCGCATTTCGATGCTGCCTTCTTCCTGAACAGTGGCGGCGTAGAAGACCTGATTGGGATGCGGAGTTTTCGCGAGGCGCCGCGCGACTTCGAGCATGACGGCGCAGCCGACGCGGTCGTCCCACGCTTTGGCGAGATAGCGGTTGTTGGCGAGCACGGCGAAGTCAGACACGGGGACGACGGGATCGCCGGGAGTGATGCCTAGGGCCGCGACGTCTGCGGCCGTGTGCGCGCCGGTGTCGAGATAAAGATCCTGCGATTGCGGCTGACCTTGCGGGTTGTGGGGAGCGATGTGCGCATCCCAAATGTCGGTGACGGCGAGGACGGGGCCTTTGGCGCCGATGATGACCCAACGTTGATCGGGAAGCGCTGCGCCGAGCCAATAGCCGAGCATCTGCATGGAGATGAGGCCGTCGGGGCGAATGCGGCGAATCATGCCGCCGAGCTCGTCCATGTGCGCGTCGAGCATGATGCGCGGGCCGGAGTTGCCTTGTTGCGCGATGACGGAGCCGAGGCCGTCGTAGGTGACGCTGTCGGCGAGCGGCTTGAAGCGGTCGGTCATAATTTTACGGACGGCTTCTTCGTAGCCGGGAGGGCCGGGGGCTTCAGTGAGTTCTTTGAGTAGCTGGACGAGGCGGTCCTGGGCGGGAGGTTGCGAGGATGGCGGAGTTTGAGCGCGAAGGGGGAGGGCGGTGAGTATGAAGAGAAATGCGAAAAAAATGCGGGGCATCGGCGGATCTCCTAAGAAGAAAGATGATAGAGCAGAGTCGGAGAAGACGAGCAGAATTCACGCAGAGATTTTCGCGAGGTGGAAAAGGGAAGGCGAATTGAGCCGCAATCGAAGAGAGGTCCTCCACTGCGCAGCCCGGCGTGCAGAAAGCACACGCAAGAAAAAACCGGGCTACTTCGGTCAAGATGACACGTGGTGGGTGAGTGCAGCGAAGAGGGCGCGATATTCCGGCTGCTGCCCGGAATCTTCGATACCGTGCCCTTGCGCAAGCACGAGAAGAGGCTAGATCTTTTGGCGTTTCCAGTAGCCGCGTTTGAACAGAACGATGCTGACGGCGGCCATGGAGGCTTCGGCGACAACGACGGACCAATAGACGCCGTGCGCTTGCATGCGCGTGTGAAGAGCGAGGAAGTACGCGAGCGGAATTTCAAGCATCCAGAACGCGAAGAAGTTGACGATGGTCGGCGTGACGGTGTCGCCGGCGCCGTTAAAGGCTTGAAGCATAACCATGGCGTAGGCGTACCCGATATTGCCGTAGCTGAAAATGCGCAGCGCGGAGACGGCGAGCGGAACGACGGCCGGGTCTCGCGTGAAAAGACTAATCACGGGTTCGGCAAAGAAAATGAAGAAGAGGCCGACGGCGCCGAGAAAAATCATGTTGTAGAGGCCGGTGCGCCAGACGGATTTTTCGGCGCGCTCCGGTTGCTTGGCACCTAGATTTTGCCCGACGAGCGTGGCGGCGGCATTGCTGAGGCCCCACGACGGCAGAATGACGAAGATGACGATGCGGATGGCGATGGTGTAGCCGGCGAGTGCGGCGGAGCCGAAGACGCTGACGATGCGGACCAGGCCGATCCAACTGGTGTGCGCGATGGCGAATTGCAGGATGCCGGTAAGTGAAACGCGCACCAACCGGATAAGGACTGCGAAGTCGAGGCGAATCTGTTCGGGCAGGACGCGAATGCGTTCGGAGCCGCGAAGCAGGCGATAGAACTGATAGAGCACGCCGATGCTGCGGCCGGTGAACGTGGCGAGCGCGGCTCCAGTGACGCCGAATTTGTGAAACGGGCCGACGCCGAAGATGAGACAGGGGTCGAGGATTAAGTTGATGATGTTGGAGACCCAGAGCAGACGCATGGCGATGGCGGCATCGCCGGCGCCGCGGAAGATGGCGTTGTTCAGAAAAAGCAACACGATAGCGCCGCAACCGCCGAGAGCGATGCGGGCGTAGCCGGAACCGACTTGAACGATTTCAGGCGATGCGCCCATCAAGTGAAGAAGGTTGGGCGCGAAAATAAAAGAGGGAATTCCGACGAGAAGCGATATGGCAATTCCCAGCGCGATGGCCTGGACGCCGGCGACGGCGGCGGCTTTGGGATCTTTTTCGCCGATGCGGCGGGCGACCATGGCGGTGGTGGAAAGGCTGAGGCCAAGTCCAATAGCGAAGACGAGCATGAGTAAAGATTCTGTGAGGCCAACGGTGGCGACGGCGTTCGCGCCGAGACGGCTGACCCAGAAAACGTCGACCACGGCGAAGAGCGATTCGAGCACCATTTCCAGCACCATCGGAATGGCGAGGAGAATGATGGCGCGATTGAGATTGCCGGCGGTGTAGTCCTGGTGTGATCCGCGAAGGGCTTCGCCGATGGACTTCCAGAACGACGGCGCGGGCAATGCTACGGACTGGTCGGGCGACGACATAGAGCAACGCATGCTTTCTGCGCGGGCGCGGAAAATACGAACAGGCCGGCGCGGCCGAAAAACGTTAATCAGAAGAATACGGGAAGGGAAGTCGCCGGGAGGCGATTAGACAGCGACGGAGATGATGACGCGGAACATATTTCACCGCCGGCTTGGATACGAATATTGCCGGTAAGAAGAGTGTATACGGTAGGCGGTGCGGGGTGCCAGAGAATTTTTCCCGCGGGCGGGAAGACCAGAAAGAAATGTTGTATCTTGGCGGAAACACGTGCGGACACGGGGTAAAGAGGCGATGAGCAGAATTTATTACACGACGATGGAGAGTCCGGTTGGGACGCTGCGTTTGGTGGCAGAAGAGTTGGGTTTGCGGATGGTGTGGTTTGTGCGTGGGCGGAAAGAAGAGAAGCCGGACGCGGAATGGAAAGAAGATGCAGCGTTTTTTGCGGACGTGATGCGACAGTTGAACGCCTATTTCGCGGGCGAGTTGCGGGAGTTTGAGATTCCGTTGTTAATGCTCGGGACGGAGTTTCAGAAGCGCGTGTGGAAGACGCTGCAGACGATTCCTTATGGAGAGACGATGTCGTACGGGGAGTTAGCTAAAAAGATTGGCGATCCGAAAGCGGTGCGCGCAGTTGGTGCGGCAAACGGGCAGAATCCGATACCGATTATTGTGCCGTGCCACCGCGTGATCGGAAGCGACGGAAGTCTAACCGGATTTGGCGGAGGTCTGGAAAACAAGAAAAAGTTATTGGAGTTAGAGAGCCGGCAGAGACGATTGCTCTGACTCAGTAGCGCCATGAAGTTAGGTCGGCGCCGGGGGGCGCGGTTTTGGCGATGCGCTCGAGGATTTTCGGCAGATATTGCGTGTTGTAGTGGAGACGCGAGAGATAGTTGGGAAGATTGGGGTCGCCGTTCCAGCAGTGTTCAGCTTTGTCGCCGTATTTGACTTCGCCATCGTAGGCCGGATTCGTGGTGGTCTTTAGAAAATCCTCGAGAAGGTAGACGGCGTCGTTCAGCATGTAATTGTCCGCGCTACCGACGTAAATGTGGAGCTTGCCTTGCAACTTCGGGCCGAGCTTGGGCCAGTCGCGTTGGAGAATCGCGCTTAAATCGTAATGTTCCTTCCAATACTCGGCGACTTTGTGGTCGATTTCGCCGGTATATTTGTCGAAAATTTGTTGCGGGTAGCCGTCGGCGCCGACAGGGCCGTAGACGGCTTGCCAGATGTCAAACTGTTCGCCGGAGCGCGAGTGCGTGCCGAGCGCGAGTTCGTATTGATTGACGGATTGCGTTGTGGCGAGCGTGCGGCCCAAGTAATCGCGATAGGACGGCTGCGCCATTTGCGTGTGCGGGCCCTGAAGAAAGAACGCATTTTTGTCGGAGTAGAGATTGATGTTGGTGTAGGCGCGGAAATCCACGGGATCGGGGCAGGCAACGAACGCACCGTTGTAATGATCGGGATAAAACATTTGTACGGCGAGAGATTCCCAGCCGCCAGTTGAGCCGCCGTATACGAAGCGCGCCCAGCCCTGGCCGATGGCGCGGAATTGTTTTTCGATGGCGGGGATGAGTTCGGTTTCGATGGCTTCGCCGTAAGGCCCGAGATTCGCGGAATCGACGGCGTAAGAATCGTCGTAATACGGATTGGCGTGATTGATTTGCGCCACGAGATAGCGCGGGAGATCTTTTGAAATCCATGTTTGATAAAACTTGTACTCTTCCTGTTGTTGGATGCGGTTGTAGCCGGAGATGTGGAAGCGCTCGGAATAGTCGGGCTTGAGATTGGAATCGGGTGGCTCGGTGCGAAGGCCTTCGAAGTCGTGATTGAAATGGTCTTCGGAAATCATGAGCGGAAAATGGGCGTTGGGATGCTCGTCAAAACCTTCGGGGACAAGGACGTTGGCGGAAAGGAACATCGGGCGACCCCAGAATTTGGTGAGGAGTTGCGACTGGATTTTCATATGGCGGATGTACTTAGTGTCTTTCGGGTCGGGGATGGGGGGAATTTCCTGATCAAGCACGATGGAAAGTTCCGTAGAGGAATCGACCGTGATTTCTTGCGGCTTGCTGTATAGGTTGCCGGGCGCGATGTTCCAGTGCTGGCCTTCGCCGCGGTCCATCGGGAGCTTTACTGTGTGGCCGTCGGCGCGCTGGAACGTTTCGTAGCGGTGGAGAAGTGCCTGCACAAAATATTTGCCGGGCTTCACATCGTGAAGATAGCGGACGGGATAACCGAAGGCATTGCCATCGATCATGAGTACTTGTTGACCCGGTTGCCAGCTTCCGACGTCGACGCCAAATATGATTTGCGTCTTGTAGGAAAGGCTGATCTGGTTGCGCGGCTCGCCGGAAGGGTCGGTGGAGAACAGAAGAAGGAGGCGGCCGTCGAGGGGAGTAGCGCTTTTTTCCTTTGGAAAGGAGACGGAGAATTTCTGCGCCTGCGCCGTCGCGCTTTGCGCGGCGACGAGGAAGAGGGCGAGGAGCGCGAACGAGATGCGAGCGGCTGTGATCGAGAGGCGGCGCATGAACGAATTCTCCACGGTGAGGAATGGCAGCGAGCGCACGAATGATACAGCGAATGTGAGATAGTTTCTGGGGAAAAATTACGCGGGCACGGGGAAATCGAGGTCAAGCGATGGCGCAGGGGAATAAAGTGAAGTGGGGCGTTCTGGGAGCGGCGTCGATTGCCACGCGCAAAGTAATTCCCGGGATGCAGAAAGGCGCGTTAAGCGAGATTGCGGCGATTGCGTCGCGCGATTTGAAAAAGGCCGAAGCGGCGGCGAAAGAACTAGGAATCGCGAAGGCGTATGGCTCGTATGAGGAATTGCTGGCGGACGAGGAGATTGAAGCGATTTACAACCCGCTCCCAAATCATTTGCACGTGCCGTGGACGGCGAGAGCTGCGGAAGCAGGAAAGCATGTGCTTTGCGAAAAACCGATTGCGTTGAACGCGGCGGAGGCAGAGACGCTGCTTGCGGTTCGCGGGCGGACGGGAGTGAAGATCGGCGAAGCGTTTATGGTGAAGACGTATCCGCAATGGTTGCGGGTGCGAGAGCTGGTGCGTGAAGGGCACATCGGCGAGTTGAAGTCGATTATCACGGTGTTCAGTTATTTCAATCGAGACGCGAACAACGTTCGGCATAAGGTGGAGTGGGGCGGCGGCGGCTTGCTGGATATCGGGTGCTATCCGATTACACTTTCGCGGTGGATTTACGGAGAAGAACCGAAGCGGGTAACGGGAACGATTGAGAACGATCTGGAGTTCGGAACAGACCGGCTGGCGTCGGCCGTAATGGAGTTTTCTTCCGGGCAGTCGATCTTCAGTTGCGGAACGCAGACAAATTATTTTCAGCGCATGACCCTGCTGGGAACGACGGGGCGGATTGACGTGGAGATTCCATTCAATGCGCCGACCGACCGGCCGTCGCCGCTGACGATTTCAAACGGCATGGAATTCGCCGGCGGCAAAAGCGTCGTGGAAATGATTCCGCCTGCGGATCAATACACGATTCAGGGCGATGCATTCTCGCGCGCGATTCGTGAGGACACGGAAGTGCCAGTGCCGCTGGAAGATGCGATTGGCAATATGAAAGTGATTGATGCCATTTTTCGGTCGGCAGCGAGCGGAAACTGGGAGCGACCTTGAAGTCGATTCGTTTTATCGCCATGGCGTGGCTTGCCGCTTCGCTCACGTGTATGGCTCCGGCGTTCGCGCAGGTGCAAACGCAAAGCCAGGTGCGGTTCACAGATGTCACCGACAAAGCGGGAATCAAATTCAAACATTTCAAGGGAAACAAAGGGATGTCCATCAACCTTGAAGAGTTCGGGCCAGGGGTTTGCGCTGTCGACTATGACGGCGATGGATGGACCGACATTTACTTTGTGAATTCGCGCGACCGGTACGGACGCGGGATTAACGCTCAGAACGCGCTCTATCACAACAATCGAAACGGTACTTTTACGGATGTGACCGACAAAGCAGGAGTACCCGGAACGGCGTTTGGACTGGGTTGCGTTTGGGGCGATTACGACAACGACGGTTTTCCGGATTTATTTGTAACGCAATTTGGAAAAAACGTTCTCTATCACAACAATGGGGACGGGACGTTCACCGATGTAACCGACAGGGCGGGCGTCGGCGGACTCGAGACGGGAATGTTTCACGCGGGCGCGACGTTTGTGGATTACGACCGTGACGGCAAGCTCGATCTGTATGTCGGCACATACGTGGCCATGGACAGCGACTCGCAGAGGTACTGCAAGATTGCGGCCATGCTGACGAGTTGTCCGCCGAGCGCATTTAAGGGAAGTCCCAATGCCCTCTACCACAACAACGGCGATGGGACGTTTACGAACGTAACGAAGAAAGCGAGAATTCTGGAGCCGGAAGGCAAGAGCCTCTCCGTCGGCGCGGCTGATTTTGACAACGACGGTTGGCCGGACATTTTTGTAGCGAATGACGGCGTTCGCGCGTTCTTATTTCGCAACAAGCGCGACGGAACATTTGAAGAAACGGCAGGAATTGCTGGCATGGCGTATTCGCAGTCGGGGCAGCCCCTTGCGGCAATGTGTATTTCGCTTGGCGACTATAACAACGACGGGTTGCTGGACCTCTACATTTCCGATTTTCAGGGCAGCTCGGACCACGTGTGGCGGAACGACGGAAGCGGATTTTTCAGCGAGGCCAGCGACAGTGCCGGGATTACGATTCCGACGAAGACGGTTTTGAGTTTCGGTGGCGGTTTTTTTGATTACGACAATGACGGGTGGCTGGACATTTTCATCGCGAACGGCCACGTTTACCCGGAGATCGAGCAAAGTTTCCCCGATACGCACTACAAGCAGCTGAATACGGTGTTTCACAATCTGAAGAATGGGAAGTTTGCGGAAGTATCGGCTGCGACCGGAATTGCTTCGTTAGCGCCACGCGTGGGACGCGGAGTGGCGTTTCTGGATTTCGATAACGACGGCTCAGTGGACGTGCTGGTGGCGAATAACGGCGATCCTCCGACGCTGCTTCATAATGAGGGCGGATCGGGAAATCATTTTGTGAATTTCAAATTGGTCGGGACGAAAAGCAACCGCGACGCCATGGGTGCGCGGATTCGGGTTGTGGCGGGAGGCATTTCGGAGATACGCGAGATTGCCGGCGGCGGAAGTTATCTCTCGCAGAGTGAGCTGCGTGCGAATTTTGGATTGGGTACGGCTACGCGCGCGGAATTAGTGGAGGTGTCGTGGCCTAGCGGCGCCAAGCAATCGTTCAAGAATGTCGAAGCGGACAAATTCTGGCTGATCGTCGAGGGGAATCCGGAGTTGGCGCCGCAGCCAATTCGACCGAAATGACCGTCAGCGAGAGCAACCGCCGGCGATGGACGGAACGAGCAGCACTCGGTCACCGTCTTTGAGTTGACAGGCTTCGCCGCCGAGGAAGCGGATGTCTTCCTCGTTGAGATAGACGTTCAGGAACTGGCGGATCTGGCCCTGGTCGTCGCGAACGTGTTTCCCCAGTCCGGGAAATTGCGTTGTCAGGACATTCAGCGCCTCGGCGACCGTTGTGGCACTACAGGCGTACTTCGGCGAGCCGTCGGTGAAGCGACGGAACGCCGTGGGGATTTCAATCGTGATTGCCATTTCGTTCTCCATTTATTTCAGATAAATTGATTTTCGTGAATTCCGACTACGCTTTCGCCGCTTCCGCCGCAGCACCCAGCTGCGCGTCCAGATAGGCCTCGAACGCGTCGAGGCGCGGAGCGATGGCCTCGGTGAGCGGGTATTCCGCGACGATGGCATCGGTTGTCTTCAGTCCGTTGCCGGTGACGCACACGACTGTTGTTTCATTTGCGCCGATGCGTCCAGCCTGAATCAGCTTTTGCGTGACGCCGACAGTGACGCCCGCCGCCGTTTCTCCGAAGATACCTTCGCTTTCGGCGAGGAGTTGAATGCCGTCGACAATTTCGGGATCCGAAACGTCGTCGGCCCAGCCGCCGGAGCCACGAATTTCTTTCATCGCGTACGGGCCGTCGGCGGGATTGCCGATGGCCAAGGATCGCGCGATGGTTTGCGGCTTTTGCGGCTCGAAGCGTGCGAGATTGCGTTTGACGCCGTCGGAAATGGGCGAACAGCCAGTGGCTTGCGCGCCAAAGAATTTCACGGGCTTTTCTTTCACCCAGCCGAGAAGAACGAGTTCCCGGAAGGACTTTGCGATTTTCGTGATAAGCGATCCGCCGGCCATCGGGACGACAACGTTGTTAGGGAGTTCCCAGCCGAGTTGTTCGGCGATTTCGTAGCCGTGTGTCTTGGAGCCTTCGGCGTAGTAAGGACGCAGGTTGACGTTGACGAGGCCCCACTGGAATCGATCGGCGATCTGGGCGCAGAGGCGATTCACGTGATCGTAGTTGCCGTTGATGCGGACGATGCGCGCGCCGTAGACGGCAGTGTTCAGAATTTTTGCAGGTTCAAGATCGGCGGGGATGAAGACGCAAGCGTCGAAACCGTGCTGGGCGGATTGCGCGGCGACCGCGTTGGCCAGATTACCGGTGGAAGAGCAGCCGACCGTCTTGAATTCAAAGCGCCGCGCGGCGGCCAGAGCCGTTGCGACAACACGATCCTTGAAGGAAAGAGAAGGGAAGCAGACGGCATCGTTCTTGACGTAGAGGTTTTGTACGCCGAGCTTTTTCGCAAGATGGCGCGCGGCCACGAGCGGCGTGCCTCCGACGGCATTAGGCGCCGAAAAACCTTCGGGGAGCGGAAGAAATTCCGCGTAACGCCACATGTTGAAAGGCCGACGGGAGAGTGCGTCCTTACTGGCGACCTTTTTTAGCGCTTCGTAGTCGAACGCGACTTCGAGCGGCGAGAAACACTCTTCGCAAAACGATTTCGGGGTATTGCCCCAGAATTTCCCGCATTCGCGGCAACTCAACTGATAGAGCTCAGCCATGGCGCACCTTCATCCGAATCTGGCGGCAGTGGCAGCGTCGTAACGAAAAAGGGCAGCAAGGAGGGGAGAAAATAAAAATCCCTCCGTGCCAAAGAGTGCAAGGAGGGTTCTCAGAAAGCTTCTGGGAAACTCGACGTGCTCTTTAGCAGTTTTTTACGTGGAGCAAGTTGCCCTAAATCGCCACGTGCGCCGCAACCGCGGCTGTTTAAATGTTGGGGGAAACGGGAACGAATGTCAAGAACCGAAGTCTTGCACAAGCATTTCGGACCGGATGGAAGGCAGTACATGCCGTTTGTCGTAGGACGAGAGGCCCGCGAGGGCTAGAATGCAGCGAACCTAATGAATTCCAATTGTCTTTAACAGCCCGGAGGAAATTTGAAGCTGCCAACTGCTGTGCGAGCCTTGTGTGCCATCGGTTGCGGGCTGGCAGTTCTTCCATTTAATTCTTCGCTGAGAGGGCAATCGCCCGAGGGAAAACTTCGCGTGTACTATGTCGCGGCGGATGAAATTCAGTGGGACTACGCGCCCGCCGGACGCGAGGAGGCGATGGGCCACCCGTTCGATGAACTCCAAAAGGGCTATTGCGGAGTCCGGGCCACACAAAATTGGGCGCATCTATAAGAAAGCCGTCTTTCGCGAATACACGGACGACACGTTTGCAAAAGTAAAGCCGCGTGCTCCGGAAGATTCCTACCTTGGGCTGCTCGGCCCAGTTCTTCGCGCTGAAGTCGGCGACACGATTGTGATCCATTTCAAGAACAACGGCGCGCATTCAGCATGCATCCCCATGGCGTGCTCTACGAAAAAGACTCCGAAGGCGCGGATTACCACGACGGGTCAACCAGCAAGGATAAAGGGGACGGCGCCGTGCCTCCCGGAGCGACTCACACCTACTCCTGGCGAGTGCCAGAGCGCGCAGGGCCAGGCCCGGGCGATCCCAGTTCTGTTTTCTGGCTCTATCAGTCCCATGCGGACGAGCTCCAGGACATCGCTTCCTGGCTATTCGGAATGATTGTTGTAACGCGGCGGGGAATGGCGCTTCCGGACGGGAGGCCAAAAGATGTGGACCATGAATTTCTGAGCATGTTTACTGCCGTCAACGAAAATGAGAGCTATAAGACAACATCCGTGATCACACGACCGATCCAAAGGGAGTGAATCGTAAGGAGTCTTTACTGATAACGCCGGAAGGGCTGGCGGGCACGATTGCGGGCACGGGATTCGTTGCTACGAATATCAAATGGTCGGTGAAAGGATATATTTTCGGAAATAGGCCGTTGATGACGATGAAAGTGAGCGAGCGTGTGCGCTACTACGTTGCGACGCTCGGCGATTTCAACAACGCTCATACATCACATTGGCACGGCAACACCGTGCTCTCTGCGGGACAACGCACCGATGTTCTGGTGGTGACTTCCGCGCAAATGGTTACGGCTGATATGGTTCCGGATGCTCCCGGGATCTGGCTGTACCACTGCCACATCAGCGACCACATGCTGGCAGGGATGGTGGCGCGGTACGAGGTGAAATCCCGCTAAGCCTAGCCACGCAGATACTTCTCGATGCGCAAAAACGCCTGACAACACATTTTGGCTGTCGCGCGTCCAATAGAGGGGTGAAACGGTATTGACTCTCCGAGGCCAACCCCGGCCCCTCGTGCACTGAACGAGAGGCCAGTGTGCTTTGCGGCGCAACAGGCGGATTGTGCCGGGGAACTCCAGGCAAAGTGGAGTGTTATAGTAAGGGAAGCACGGGTGTGCTCCCGAGGGAAGCGGCTGCGGACCAAATAGGAGCAAGGGACAATGACTGAGCAAGTACGCGATGTAGCGGCATCTAGCCGGCAGAAGAAATGGATCGCCGGACTATCGATCGCACTGACGCTGGTGGTCGGAATCCTGATTGGAACACTGATTTCGGGCAAAACGTCGGCGATGAAGAATTTTACGTTTGCAGGCAAGGGCACGCCCCTGGCCGTGCCGGATTCGATTCCTTCGTCCAATTCCTTCGCAAGCATCGTGAATCGGGTTGAGCCGGCGGTCGTGAATATTTCCACCACGCAGGTGATGGAAAAAAAGCAGCCGGCCGCGAAGAAGCGCCGTGCGCCCCAGCAGGATGATCAGCAACAAGACGACCCGATGCAGGATTTCTTCGACCGGTTCTTTGACGGTCGCGGCGACGCGCCTCCGGCCGCGGAACGCAGCCTCGGTTCCGGCGTTATCGTTGATAAGCGCGGATTCATTCTGACGAACAACCACGTAGTAGATCAGGCGACGAAAATTCAAGTGCAACTGAACGGCGAGAGCACCAAGTACACGGCGAAAGTCGTCGGCGTGGATGAAGAGACCGACCTCGCGGTAATTAAAGTTGATGCCGGCAAGGACTTGCCGACCGCAAAACTCGGAAACTCGGACGGCGTGCAAGTTGGCGATTGGGTTCTCGCGATTGGCAGCCCGTTTGGATTGCAAGCGACTGTTACCGCCGGAATCATCAGCGCGAAAGATCGCGGCGGCGTTGGCCGTCAATTCCAGAAATTTTTGCAGACCGATGCAGCGATTAACCCCGGAAATTCCGGTGGTCCGCTTGTGGACATGGCCGGCGAAGTGATCGGCGTAAATACCGCCATCATTACCGGTAGCCGCGGATATGAAGGCGTCGGCTTTGCGCTGCCTTCCACAGTAGCCATCAACGTGTACAACCAGCTTATTTCCAGCGGCCGCGTGACGCGCGGATCCATCGGCGTCAGCTTCCAGGAAGAGCTCGGCACAAACGCGATTACGCTGAAAGAACTTGGCGCACAACACGGCGTGGTCATCATGAGCGTTGAACCGGGCAGCCCTGCCGAAAAGGCCGGCCTGAAAGGTGGCGACGTCATCACAACCGTGAACGGCACGCCCGTGAAGAGCGGCAACGATTTGGTGAACCCGATTGCGCAAGCGCCGATTGGCAGCAAGGTAAAGCTGAATTACGTGCGCGACGGACAGGCGAAGGAAACGACAGCGACGGTCGAAGATCGCACGCGCGTGTTTCCAAATTCCGCTGGCCGCATGAATGACCAGCCGGGCGATGCCTCGCCGGCCGAATTTGGGCTTCGCGTGGACAACCTGACGCCGGATCGTGCGAACCGCATCGGCATGGAAGGGCAGAAAGGCGTCGTTGTCACGGACGTCGAGCCAGCCAGCTTCGCGGATGATCTGAACTTTTCGCGTGGCGATGTGATTGCCGAAGTAAATCGCCAGCCGGTCAGTTCCGTCGCTGAATACAAAAACGCAATCGGCAAGCTAAAGCCGGGCCAGAATGTGGTGTTCAAGGTTCTGCGCCGCCAAGACAACAATCGCATCCTCACAGTTTTCTTACCCGGAGTGGTGCCGGCGGAAAACGTCCAATAAATCTGGGACAAGAACCTGGAACAACAACTATGATCAGCCGAAAAGTAGTCCTCCCAGCCCTGCTGCTTTCTTTGGTCGCGGGGCTGGGTGTGTCGGTTAACGCCGCACAAACGACCGCCAAGAAAAGAACGCTTGCGAGCGGTTCGCGGACGCATCGGACGGGAAAAAAGAGTGCGAAAAGTTCTGGGCGGCAGCGTGGACAAAAGGCTCCGACGACAGATCGGATTTCGGAGATTCAAAGTGCGCTGGCGAAAAACGGGTCGTTCGCGGGCACGCCTAACGGAAAATGGGACGATTCGACCGTCGCATCGGTGAAGAAATTCCAAACTTCTCGTGGATTAAATCCCACGGGCAGGCTGGACGCGCCGACGTTGCAAAAATTGGGACTGGGTTCGACCACTGCGGGCGCGGGGGCACCGCAAACGCCGCCCGGTGCGGTCTCGAGATTGAGTTCCTCCAAGTTTAATTCCGCTGAGCCTTCCACCGACAATCAGCGTTAACGGTGTGCGGAGAAATCCGCGTGACAAGCAGGACCTTCCTCGTCTAGAACTTCTACGCAGCGAAATATGATCCTGTGCGGGAGTGTGTCTCCATGACTTTTGGAAAAGTGATCGCAACGTTCTTGTGGGCGGGGATGGCAGCGGCAGTGGGTGCGCAAGAAAGCGTGCCGGCGAAGACGGTAAAGGCGGTGCCCGTGCAGGCGGTCAAGTTCGGAAAATTATGGGACGGCAAAGGGAATGTCTGGACGAACGCGATTGTGATTGTGGAAGGCGAGCGCGTTCGCGAAGTGACTACGGATGCGAAGAAAATTCCCGCAGGCGCACAAGTCGTGGACCTTTCGAAGTATTACGGACTGCCCGGGCTGATTGACGTACATACGCACATGACGCAGTACACCGATGAAACGCCCGGCGTGCCTATGTTGAAGCAGATCCTGAACAATCCGCCCGCTGTAGAAGTATTCCTGGCACGCAAAGGCGCGTTGCGCACGCTAGAAGCTGGTGTGACGACCGTGCGCGATTTGGGTGCCGATCAATACATGGATATCTCGATGCGCGACTTGATCAACCGCGGCGAAATGGCCGGGCCGCGCATGTTTGTCTGTGGCTACGGATTATTCATCACGAACACTCCATACAAGCCGGGGCTGAATCCGCCCGCGGGCGGAATTGCGGACGGCGTGCCGGAAGTGTTGCGCGTGGTGCGGCAACAGATTTCGGCGGGTGCAGACGTGATCAAACTGTACGCGTCGACGGGAACGGACGACGATACGACCGGATTTGAAACATACAGCTACGACGAAATCAAAGCGGCGGTGGACGCGGCGCATCAGTTCGGGAAGAAGATTGCGATTCATTCGTACGGGCCGGCCGGCGCGCGGGATGCAGTGCGCGCGGGAACGGATTCGCTCGAGCACGCGACGGACATGGACGACGCAACGATTGCAGAAATGGCGAAGCGCGGAACGTTTTATGTCCCGACGATTGATCACAATCGCTATTACCTCGACAACTGGCAGAAGATCGGATATGCGGACGGCTTTCAGGAGAAGACTAAACGGTTCATCCAACGGAATCTGGAGACGGCGCGAAAAGCGCACAAGGCTGGGGTGAAATTTGCAATGGGTTCAGACGCGATTTATACGATGTTTGGAGAAAACACACGGGAGCTGGCGTGGTTTGTGAAAGCTGGAATGACGCCGCAAGAGGCCCTGAAAACCGCAACGACGAATGCTGCGGAATTGTTGGGGAAGGAGGACGAGTTGGGTGCGGTGAGCGCGGGATATTTCTCCGATTTGATCGCGGTCGAAGGCGATCCGCTGGCCGATGTGAATGTAACCAACAAAGTGAAGTGGGTGATGAAGGGTGGTGCGGTGGTGGTCGATAAGACGACGGCGCAGGTCCGCTAGTCAAGAGGGATATGGCCGAGTACGAATTCCTCCGGTAAACCTGTCTGGAATAGGATTGAATAGGGTTCGTTAAGGCTTTTTGTCCGAAGAGAGGTGCGTCGCATGAAGTTCTTCAAGACCTTCACGTTGAAATGGTGGCAGACGGGTCTTTTTAAATTGGGCATGTTAACTTTAGGGATTGCGATTGGAGCGTATTGGCACGCTCTTTTCGGCGGCTACCTTGTCATTCTCGTGATTCTGGCGGCAGTTAGCTTGGCCTACATCTCGTATCTCTGGTCGAAGCAATAAGTACTGGAGAGCGAAATTGCCGCAGGCCTCGGCGTCCCTTGATCCAGGCGTGCGCGAACCGCCACCAGCGAGCGTTGCGCATAAATTTGCCACGCTTCTTCCGCCTTCATTTTTGCCTTGCAGGCTGTCGTCTCGTTTGGCCCTTCGACTTCGCTCGGGGTAAACAAGTGACCAGGTGGTGGCAAGGCTCATCCAATCCCGGCAGGAGGGCCTAAAGGATGCATCACGTTCGCCAGGAGAATCTGCCATTTGTTGGTAGTTCGCATGAGTTTGTTGGAGCTGAGCAGGGAGACACCGGCGTTTCGGTGTTCCTATTCCATGGCAAGCCCGGTTCGGGACCGGGTCCGCACCGGCACCCTTATGACGAGATCCAGTTCATCCGGGAAGGACGGGGGGTGTGGACCGTCAACGGCACCCTTATGACGAGATCCAGTTCATCCGGGAAGGACGGGGGGTGTGGACCGTCAACGGCAAGACATTCGAGGGCAGCGCGGGAGATATTTTTGTCATCAAGGCCGGTGAGATCCATAGCTTCAAGGCGGTCGGTGATTCGCCGCTGGTGCAAGTCGACGTTCACCTCAATCCGCGCTTCATCCAAGAGAACTTATAGGGCCCCAAGCTAAGAGGGACGGAACCCGAAACGAAGAGGTCGGCGCTCGTATCGATTCAAATGTTTCGCAAGTAGATGCACCTTCGCTGGTCAACCGCCGTCGCTTTAGCCCAGCATCTTCGATTGACGACTGACAGCTAACCCGGAAAGAGAAAGAAAAGACTTAACACAGGTAGACGGGAAAAACTAAGGCGCCGGCAAGATGGCAGAGCTACGAAATAGGAAAGGTAGGCGCAAGACGCCGAATATCAAGTTGAGCTTCTGCCGGAGCATTGTTTCCGTAAGTCGCCTGCGCTTTGTTTGACGGTGTTTGAATGTGGATGCTACAGTCAAATGTCTCTGCAGGCGAGACTCACACGACAATTCCAGACGGTCCAGACGGAATCAGAGCGAAAAGCGAACGTTTGCACAAAGACTTTAGGAGGAAGCATGGCTACGGCAGCGGCTCCGCGCGTATACAAGAATTTTATTGGCGGGGAATGGGTGGATTCGAAGAGCGGGAAGACGTATGAAAACCGCAACCCGGCGAATACGGATGAAGTGATCGGACATTTTGTCGCTTCGAATGAAGCGGACGTGAACGCGGCGGTCAACGCGGCGAAGGAAGCGTACAAGTCGTGGCGGCTGGTGCCGGCGCCGAAGCGCGCGGAGATTTTGTATCGTGCAGCGGAAATTCTGGTCCAGCGCAAAGAAGAGTATTCGAAGGACATGACGCGCGAAATGGGCAAGGTACTGGACGAGACGCGCGGCGACGTACAAGAAGCCATCGACATGACGTATTACATGGCCGGCGAAGGGCGCCGCTTGTTTGGACAGACCACTCCTTCCGAATTGCCGAACAAGTTTGCGATGAGCGTGCGGCAATCGATTGGCGTGTGCGGAATGATTACGCCGTGGAATTTTCCGATGGCGATTCCGTCGTGGAAAATGTCGCCGGCGCTGGTGTCTGGAAATACCGTCGTGCTGAAGCCGGCGGAAGATACACCGCTGTCTTCTTACCACTACGTTCAAGCGCTGACCGAAGCCGGTTTACCGAAAGGCGTCGTGAATCTCGTGAGTGGAGACGGCCCGGACGCAGGCGCGCCGCTTTCGAAACATAAAGATGTTCCGGTGATGAGTTTTACGGGCTCGACGGCAGTCGGCAAGATTATTGCATCGGCCTGCGCGCCGGATTTCAAGCACGTCAGCCTGGAAATGGGCGGCAAAAATATTATCGTCGTAATGGACGACGCGAATCTTGACCTGGCGATTGATGGAGCGGTTTGGGGCGGCTTCGGTACAACGGGGCAGCGGTGCACGGCGGCGAGTCGCGTGGCGGTTCACAAAAAAGTGTATGCGGAGTTTGTGACGCGATTCGTAGACCGCGTGAAAACCTTGAAAGTTGGCAATGGCCTCGATCCCGCGATTGAAATGGGGCCGTGCATCAACGAACAGCAATTGCAGACCGTGATGAGCTACGTCGAGATCGGCAAGAAAGAAGGTGCAAAACTTTTGACGGGCGGAAATCGCTTGTCCAGCGGCGCGCATGCGAAGGGCTGGTTCCACGAGCCGACTGTTTTCGGTGACGTGAACGCGAAGATGCGTATCGCGCAGGAAGAAATTTTCGGACCGGTGATCTCCGTAATTCCTTTTGACGGTTTCGATGAGGCGGTTGAAATCGCGAACGGTGTTCCGTACGGACTCTCCGCGTCAATCTATACTCGCAATGTGAATCAAGCGTTTGCCGCGATGCGCGACCTTTTCACGGGAATTGTGTACGTCAATGCACCGACGATCGGCGCCGAGACTCATCTTCCGTTTGGCGGAACGAAGCAGACCGGCAACGGGCATCGCGAAGCTGCGATCGCCGCGATCGACTTTTACACGGAGTGGAAGACGCTCTACATCGATTATTCCGATAAGCTGCAGCGCGCCCAGATCGACAACAATTAAGACCTAGTCGAGCGAAATACTGCGCTGCAGCGTTCGAAATCGCGCATCGGGGAACTCCGCCGAAGGCTTTCATTGACCGGACTTGACAGGGTTCCTAAAATGGTAGTTAGCACTGTCAGGCAGAGAGTGCTAACGATGAAAAACGCGGCAATTCAAGAACGGCGCAACCGGCAGATTCTGGCGGATGTCGTTCGAACGTATATTGAAACGGGCGAGCCGGTTTCGTCGCGGGCGATTTCGAAGCGGTTTGAAGAGACTTTGAGCACGGCGACGATTCGAAACGTTATGGCGGATTTGGAAGACGGCGGATTTTTGTATCAGCCGCATACTTCCGCGGGTCGCGTGCCTACGGCCGCTGCGTACAGGTTCTTTGCGCACGAGATTGCGGCTCAGGCGACTTTGAGCGTGCATGACCGCGATTGGATTCGCGGACAGATGTCATCGGCAAAAACTACGGAAGAGATTACGGAGCGCGCGGGGCACGTTCTGGCGGAAGTCTCGAATGGCTTGGGAATTATCGTCGCGCCACCGATTCGGCGCACAGTTCTGGAACACGCGCGCATGTGGAGCTTGCCGGACGGCCGCGTGGTTGTTGTTCTCACCACGCCGGGCGGAAACTCGCGCGACAAAATCATAAAACCAAACCGTGTGTTCACGCAGGCGGAGTTGGACGCGACGTCGGACTTTCTGAACCGTTACTATTCGGGTTGGACACTGGAAGCAATTCGCGAAGATTTGCTCATCAAACTTGCAACAGAGCGCGAACGCTACGAAGGATTGATTCAAAGCGCGCTCACGCTTTGCGACCCCGTGACGCTGGAAGAGGGGCCTGCAAGGCAAATATATGTCGAAGGCACGGCGCAGATTGTTGGCGCGCCGGAATTTTCCAGTCAAGCTCAGATGAAAGAATTGCTGGAAGCGATTGAGGAGAAGCACCGGCTGGTAAGCGTGCTGAATGCCTGCATTGACTCGCCTGAACCCGTGCTGGTGCAAATTGGCATCAAAGAGATATCGGAAGCCGGTGAAAATCTGGCGATGATCAGCGCGCCGTACACGCGGGGCGACATGGCACAAGGTTCACTGGGAATTCTTGGCCCGACGCGCATGCAATACGAACGCGCGATCAGCGCGGTGGCATACGTCGCCGAACTTTTCGGCGAAGCACTGGGAAAAATATAAAAGTACGAGTGAACTGGAAAGGGAACTTTGTTATGGCAGGTGAACGAGACAACCCGGAATCGAAGCAGCGTGAAGGGGCGGAAGCGGACGCGATGTCCGCGGACAATGTACGGGCGGACGCGGATGTAGCAAAACTTGCGACGGATCTGGACGATTTGCGGCAAACCCTGCTTCGGCGACAAGCAGATTTTGACAACTATCGTAAGCGCATTGAAAGAGAACGCTCGGAAGACAGCAAGCGGACCACGGCTCGGCTGGTTGAGGCACTGATTCCCATCGTTGACGGCTTCGAGCACGCTTTGGCGGCGCACCGCGAAGCGGAATACGAAAATTACCGCAAGGGATTTGAGCTGATTTACAAACAGCTGATGGATAACCTGGCGAAGCTTGGCGTGGAGCGAATCGATCCCGCCGGTCAGCCGTTCGATCCGCATCAACATCAGGCAGTGGACCGGGCCGAGTCGACGGACAAGCCGGACGGCACGGTGCTGCAGGTATTCCAGCCTGGATATGTATTCGGAGGCCGCGTGCTGCGGCCGGCGATGGTCCGTGTAGCGGTGCACCCGACTCACGCATCGAAGTTCTCAGCCAACTAATTTCACTCAATTCAAAAGGGATCCGATGGCAAGAGGGAATCAAAGAGATTTTTATGAGGTTTTGGGCGTCGCGAAGACAGCGAGCGTCGAAGAGATCAAGGGCGCGTACCGCAAAGCCGCGTTGAAGTGGCATCCGGACCGCAATCCGGAGAACAAGGAAGTAGCGGAAGTGAATTTCCGCGAATGCACGGAAGCATACAGCGTGCTGAGCGATACGGAAAAGCGCCAGGTTTATGACACGTACGGCCACGCGGGGCTGAGTTCTTCGGCTGGTGCCACGGATTTCAACGGCACGATCTTTCAGGACTTCCACGACATCTTTGGGGATTTTTTTGGATTCGAAGACATTCTCGGCGGTGGACGCCGCGGGCGAACGCGCAGCCAACGGGGAGCAGATCTTCGCTACGATATGACGTTGACGTTCGAAGAAGGCGCTGCGGGTGTCACCACAAAGATCAAGGTGCCGCGGCAGGAATTTTGCGGCTCCTGCAAAGGTACCGGAGCGAAAGCGGGCACGGGAGCCACGACTTGCCAGTCGTGCGCTGGGCGCGGACAGCTTGCCTACCAGCAAGGATTTTTTACGATTACGCGCACGTGCCCGGCGTGTCAGGGAGCTGGGCAACTCGTTCGCGAACGCTGCCCGGATTGCCGCGGCCAGGGTCGAATCGAAAAAGAGAAGACCATTGACCTGCGTATTCCTCCCGGCGTAGATACCGGCACGCGGTTGCGCGTTCCCGGAGAGGGCGAGGTCGGAGTGAACGGCGGCGCGCCAGGGGACCTTTACGTCGTTCTCGAAGTGAAAGAGCATCCGTTCTTCGAGCGGCGCAATTCGGACTTGTACTGCACGATTCCGGTGAGCGTTGTGCAAGCAGCGCTCGGAACGGAATTGCAGGTGCCAGGACTGAACGGCGAAGAGAAACTCAAGATTGGTGAAGGCACGCAGAGCGGCGCGGTCTTCCGGATTAAGGGCAAAGGATTGCCGGATCCGCGCGGGGGCGGACGCGGGGATTTGTATTACCACGTACAGGTACTGACGCCGACGAAGCTGACGCGCGAACAGCGGAAATTGATGGAACAGTTGGGCGCGACGCTGAAGGTCGAGAATAGCCCTGCGGAACGCGGCTCGACGTTCTTCGACAAAGTGAAAGACATCTTCGGATAAGATGCCTCCGGCTGTAGAACCGCAAGACGAGGCGTAGGCGTGCGCAGAAGATTCTTCGTTGAACAATTCAATGGAAACACGGCCGCGATGACCGGCGACGCGGCGCATCACCTCGGCCGAGTGCTTCGCGCGGAGCCCGGACAGCTCTACGAACTAAGTGACGGCAAAACTGCCTGGCTTGCGCGCATCGAAACGGCGAGACGTGACCAAGTGACCTTCGAGCTGGTGGAGCCGATTGCCAGCAGGGAACCAGCGTTTCAGGCAACACTGCTTTTGTCGATCGTGAAATTCGATGCGTTTGAGTGGGCGTTGGAGAAGGCGACGGAATTGGGCGTCCGCACTATCGTTCCGCTCGCCGCCGCGCGGAGTGAAAAAGCGCTCCTCCATGCGGCGGAAAAACGTTCGGAGCGCTGGAAGAAAATTCTTTTGGAAGCTTCGCAACAGTCACGCCGCGTCGCTATTTCCGTTTTGACTGGCGTCGAGAAGCCTAGCGTCGCATTTTTACGCGCCTCGGGGTTCAAAGTGATGCTGTCTGAGCGAGCGGAAGCGCGAACCATGCGAGAAATCCTCCCGGCCGAGGGAACGTCTGAAGTAGCACTCGCCATCGGACCGGAAGGTGGATGGACCGGCGAGGAGTTCGCGGCGGCGGCGTCCGCGGGATTTCATGAAGCCGCTTTGGGCAACCTCATTCTTCGTACCGAGACTGCCGTGATTGCCGCTCTAGCAGGCTTGAATTATGCGCTTGGCTAGATAGCGGGCTTTGCTTACGATACATGCCATGCGTAAGGTGCTCGTCGTCCTCACCCTTCTGTTTCTCACCTCCAGATGTGCTTCGGCGCAAGACCGCCCGTTCAAAGCGACAGACGTGCAGACCGTGCCTGCGGGCGATGTACGCGCAGAAATCGGTTTTGATTTTCTGCAAGACGTCGGTTTTCCGGTCTCGGGATTGCGCGGGGATGAAACCTCCGTTGGCGTACTGAACCTGCGGATGGGCATCAGCAAAATTGCTGAAATAGAAGTAGAAGGCGCGCTTCAGAATTTTCTGGATGTCAAATCCCAGGGCGTGTCGTTTGTTCCGAACTTGAAGTTGACGGGCGTGAACACGACGCACGACACGGGCGATTTTGCGCTCTCCACCAAGATTCGATTTTTTCAGCCGTCCGGCAAAAGACCAGGACTCGCGTTTCGCTTCGGCTTCATCATGCCCAACTCGAATCAGGCACGCGGAATTGGAACCAACACAACGAACGTGTTTGCGCTGATCGCGCTCGAAGAACAGATTCGAAGGCTGAAGCTAATGGGTGATCTGGGGGTCGAAATCCTGCAAGCCCCGAATGCTTTATTCACGCAAAACGACGTACTCATGTACGGCGCAGGCTTCAGCTATCCGGTACACAAACGCGTCAACATCATCGGCGAAGTGAACGGGCTGTACTCCGATCGCAGTATCAATAACGCGCTTATCGGCACACAGAGCACCGGGCAAGCAAGGCTTGGATTACAAATTAACGCCGGTGGCTTTACCTGGGATGTAGCTGGTATTCGTGGCCTGAACAAATACGACCCGCGCTCCGGATTCACTTTCGGTGTAACCAAAGAGTTTCACCTCTTTGATTACAACCGCATGGAGTAGCTCGCGCATCAAAAAAAACTAAAGCCGCGTAATTCGAATCTGGCGTGGCGCTGCGTTCGCATGCTATAACTTATAGGCAAGAAAAATGCTGAATCCGGACGAGAAAGAGCATCCTTCCCCCGCCGAGGCAGCTGCACCGAACTCGGACTCGCTTGCAATTGCGCTAGAAGCAAAAACACCCAAACCGCAGTCCCTGAAGCGCGAAATTCGCGTCTGGACGCGCGATCTGCTCATCGCGATCGGCCTCGCGCTCGTCATCATCGTTTTTCTCTATCAGCCGGTTAAAGTGGAAGGCACCAGCATGGCGCCGCTCCTGTCCGACCAGGAGCGCATCTTCATCAACAAGTTTGTGTATCGCTTCGCGCCGATTCAGCGCGGCGACGTGGTCGTCTTCTGGTATCCGCTGGATCGCAGCAAATCGTTCATCAAGCGCATCATAGCGTTACCCGACGAGGTCGTGCAGATTCGCGGCGGGGTCGTTTATGTGGATGGCCAGGCGCTGGCGGAACCGTACGTCCCACCGCAATACGAAGATCTGAGCGACTACGGGCCGGTGCGCGTTCCGCGTGACATGTACTTCGTGATGGGCGATCATCGCATTAGTTCAAACGATTCACGCGTTTTCGGCCCCGTCCCCAGCCGCTTTATTTACGGCCGCGCCGTTTTCGCATATTGGCCCGTCGACCATTTCGGTTCGCTCTCGTCGTCGGCCGAGGCAAAAGAAAAATAACTATGACTCACGGAGGCTCCACTGACGGAAGTTCATCACCGATCTGCAATCCTCGCGCTGGAAGACGGGCGCGTATTTAACGGGAGAGCTGCGGGCGCGATGACGCGCCGCGGCGGCGAAGTCGTTTTCAATACCAGCCTTACCGGTTATCAGGAAGTTTTCACTGACCCAAGTTATGCGGGCCAGATTGTTTGTCTTACGTACCCACACATTGGAAATGTAGGCGCCAACGTTGACGACGAAGAATCGTCGCGCCCTTACATCGAATCACTCGTCGTGCGTGAATTCTCACAGATTTCGTCCAACTGGCGCTCGTCGGAAACGGCGCAGCTTTATCTGAATCGCCATAAAATTCCGGTCATTTGGGATATTGATACGCGAGCGCTCGTTCGTCACATTCGTAAAGTTGGCGCGCTTCGCGGTGTTGTTTCCACCGACGGCACGCCCGCCGAACAATTGGTTCACGAAGCGAACCAGTTGCCAAGCATGGCGGGGCAGGAGCTTGCGAGCCGCGTGAGCTGCACCAAGGCTTATGACTGGGCGCAAGGATCGATCGATCTTGCGACGTCGCCGTGGTCCGAGCAGATGGGTGAATCCGAAGCGAACGGTGAAGGCAGGAAATTCCGCGTCGTTGCGTTTGACTTCGGCATCAAGCAAAACATTCTGCGGCTTCTCCACGATCACCACTGCGAAGTTGGAGTCGTCCCAGCTAAGACATCAGCGGAAGATATTTTGGGAATGCACCCTGATGGCGTCTTTCTTTCGAACGGCCCAGGTGATCCCGAGCCGATGGACTATGCCGTGCAGAACGTTCGCAGCCTCCTCGGCCGCGTTCCGGTTTTCGGGATTTGCCTCGGGCACCAGGTGTGCGGCCTCGCGCTGGGTGGAAAAACGTACAAACTAAAATTTGGCCATCATGGTTCGAATCATCCCGTGAAAAATCTGCTCACGAATCAGGTCGAAATCACCGCGCAAAATCACGGATTCTGCGTTGACCCCGAATCGCTGCCATCGAGCGATGTCGAGCCCACGCACATCAACCTGAATGACCAGACCAACGAAGGCATCCGCCACAAATCGCTGCCACTCTTCAGCGTGCAGTATCATCCGGAAGCTTCGCCCGGTCCGCACGATTCGCATTATCTTTTTTCCCAGTTCACGGACATGATGAAAGAGTTTCAGCAGCCGGGAAGTTCGCGAAAATGAGGATCTTAATTGCAACGGCTGGGACGCTGATTCTTGTGGGCACCAGCGTCTGCGCCCAAGCACCGGAAAAGCCGGTACGAGTCGATCGACTGTGTGGTTTTTTACGCCCGGAGCGGGAAGTGCCAGCGAAGCGTGCGGGAGAAAGTCCAACAGTGGAAGACGTTACACCGGGGAAAATGCCAGTTCGCTTACACCTAAGAAGTGAAGATGGCCCCTGCAGTGTTGAAGCGACGCTGGTTGCCGAGACCATGACGCACAGGAGCGGCAAAGGCGAATTTAAGAAACTACAGGCCGGCAGTTACTGGCTCGTTTCGACGATTGACAATCAGCGATACAGCACAGCGATTGAGTATAAGACCACAGCGGGTCAACAAAGTGACTGCGAGGAGTTTCCTTACTCTGCCACGAAGTCAGGCCGGTTCGTAGTAAAGGCCATCGTGACGGTTACCTGATCATGCCAAAAAGAAAAGACATCAAGAAGATTCTGATTATCGGGTCGGGGCCAATTGTTATCGGCCAGGCGTGCGAATTTGATTATTCGGGCGCGCAAGCTTGCAAGGCGCTGCGTGCCGAGGGATATGAAGTCGTACTCGTCAATTCGAATCCCGCGACGATCATGACCGATCCGGAATTGGCGCATCGCACGTATATCGAACCGCTGTCGAAGGAATATCTCGAAGAGATCATCGCTAAGGAGCGGCCTGACGCGCTGCTTCCGACCGTCGGCGGCCAGACGGCTTTGAATCTTGCTGTCGCGCTCGCCGAAGAAGGCATTCTTGACAAATACAAAGTCGAGATGATCGGAGCATCACTCCGCGCGATTAAAGTCGCCGAAGACCGTCTCTGGTTCAAGGACGCGTGCCGCAAAATCGGTCTCGAAGTTCCAGCGTCGGCTCTCGTGAATAACGCGCAAGACGCGATGCGTCTTTGCGAACAGCTGGGGTTCCCGCTGGTGATTCGCCCGTCGTTCACGCTGGGTGGGACAGGCGGCGCGATTGCCTACAATCGCGAAGAGTTTGCGGATTCAATCGCTCACGCGCTCGACATGAGTCCGGTTCACGAAGCGCTTGTGGAAGAATCCGTCCTCGGCTGGAAAGAGTACGAACTCGAAGTGATGCGCGATTTTCGCGACAACTTCGTCGTCATCTGCACGATCGAAAATTTTGACCCCATGGGCGTGCATACCGGCGACTCGATTACGGTTGCGCCCGCGCAAACGCTGACGGACAAAGAATATCAACGCATGCGCGACGCTGCTGCGGCTATTCTGCGCGAAGTCGGCGTCGAAACCGGCGGCTCCAACGTTCAGTTCGCAGTCAATCCCGAGACTGGACGCATGACCGTCATCGAAATGAATCCTCGCGTGTCGCGCAGCTCGGCCCTCGCGAGCAAGGCCACGGGCTTCCCGATCGCAAAAATCGCCGCTCGCCTCGCCGTCGGCATGTCGCTCGATGAAATCTCCAACGACATCACCAAAAAAACTCCCGCAAGCTTCGAGCCAACGATCGACTACGTCGTTACGAAAATTCCGAAATGGCAATTTGAAAAATTCCCGGGTGCCGACAGCTCTCTCGGGACGCAGATGAAGTCGGTCGGCGAAGTGATGGCCATCGGACGCACGTTCAAAGAGTCACTGCAAAAGGCGGTTCGGTCGCTGGAGCCGCACACGCCCTGGCGCGCACCCGCCGAAACGCCCGACTCGCTGCTTCGTGAAAAACTTGCTACACCGCGGCCCGACCGTATCCACTGGATTCTTACCGCCGTTGAGCGTGGCCTTCCCGCAGGCGAAATTTGCGACCTCACGAAAATCGATCCCTGGTTCATCCAGCAAATTCAGGAGCTGACGCAGGTTAACAAGCGCGCGGCGGGAGTCACCGTCGAAACAGCTTCGAAAGAATTGCTGCGCGAAGTGAAGCGACAGGGCACCAGCGACGAGCACCTCGCGCGAATGTGGAAGACGACACCGGCCGCGGTTCGCTTGCAGCGCGCACGTTATGGTGTCGCTCCCGTTTTCAAGCGCGTCGATACTTGCGCCGCCGAGTTCGAATCGTTCACGCCGTACATGTACTCGACGTACGAAGATGAGGATGAATCGGATGTGCAGTCGCGAGCAAAAATCATGATCCTCGGCAGCGGCCCGAATCGCATCGGGCAGGGAATCGAATTCGATTACTGTTGCTGCCACGCCTCGTTCGCCCTGCGCGAGGACGGCTACGAAACGATCATGGTCAATTGCAATCCGGAAACGGTTTCGACTGACTACGACACGTCGGACCGCCTTTATTTTGAGCCGCTGACACTGGAAGATGTCCTCGCCATCGTCGAAAAGGAAAAGCCGCAAGGCGTTATCGTGCAATTCGGGGGACAAACGCCTCTCAATCTTGCGATGGAACTCAAGCGCAACGGCGTTCCCATCATCGGCACTACGCCAGAATCTATTGACCTCGCGGAAGACCGCCGCCGCTTCGGTCGCGTTCTCGATGAACAAAAAATTCCGCAGCCGCGCAACGGCACGGCACTCATTCCGGAAGAAGCCGCGCGTCTCGCCGGCGAAATTGGTCTGCCCGTTCTCGTGCGTCCAAGCTACGTCCTGGGCGGCCGTGCCATGGTCATTGCGTATGACGCGAACACCGTTCAGGAATATGTGGCGCAGGCGGCGCTCATGGGCTCAGCAAAACCTGTCCTGATCGATCAATTCCTGGAAGAAGCCACGGAAGTTGACGTGGACGCGCTCGCCGACGGCACTGACGTCGTCATCGGCGGCATTATGGAGCACATCGAAGAAGCCGGAGTACATTCCGGGGATTCGAGTTGCGTGCTTCCGCCAGTCAGTTTGTCGCCCGCCGTGCTTGAAACGATTCGCGATTACACCAAGCGGCTCGCGCTCGCGCTGAAAGTTGTTGGCCTCATGAATGTGCAGTACGCCATTCAACGAGACACGGTGTACGTTCTCGAAGTGAATCCGCGGGCGTCGCGAACGGTTCCGTACGTGAGCAAAGCCACAGGTGTTCCGCTGGCCAAAGTTGCCGCCCGGATCATGGTCGGCAAAAAGCTGAAAGACATGAAGCTTCCGCTGGTCCATCACAACGGCGTCGCGGAAATTGCCGTCCACGATTTCTACTCCGTCAAATCGCCCGTCTTCCCGTTCAACAAATTCCGCGGCGTGGATACGATTCTGGGCCCGGAAATGCGCTCGACCGGTGAAGTGATGGGCATCTCCACTTCGTACGGTCTGGCCTTCGCTAAAGCCCAACTGGCCGCGGGCCAGCGCCTTCCGCGTAAAGGTACCGTGTTTCTCAGCGTAAACGATCGCGACAAGCGGCATTTGGTTTCGCTCGGCAGAGAACTCGAATCGCTCGGGTTCAAACTCGTCGCTACTCGCGGAACTGCAGCCACGCTGCTCGGCGCCGGAATCGAAGCCGAAGCCGTTTTCAAAGTAAATGAAGGCCGCCCCAACATCGTGGATCTTGTTAAAACGGGCAAAATCGATCTCGTCATCAATACGCCGCTCGGCCGCGAATCTTTCTACGACGAAAAATCCATTCGCCGCGCGGCCATTCGTTACAACATTCCATGCATCACGACGCTCGCTGCCGCGAATGCCGCCGCGCGCGGCATCCGCGCCATGCTTGAGCAGGGAACCGAAGTTTCGGCTTTGCAGGACTTGCACCGCGGCGAAGTTCCCGCTTCCGGCTCCGCCGTTTCAGGAGACTAGCCCGTGGACCTTTCCGGAATCTATCCAGCGCTGACGACACCGTTCGACGCGAGCGGCAATTTTTCCGCCGCAGACTTCAAGCACAATCTCCATCGATACAATCAAACGGACCTGGCCGGTTACGTTGTTCTCGGTTCGACCGGAGAATCGGTTCTTTTGTCTTCGAAGGAATCTGAGACGATTCTCGCCACGGCGAAAGAAGCGGCTCCTCCGTCAAAGCGCCTGCTCGCCGGAACCGGAGCGGAATCGACGGCTGAAACCATTGCACGCACGAAGCGTGCCGCCGACCTTGGCTATCACGCAGCGCTGGTGAAGACGCCGTATTACTACAAGCCGGTTTACAAACCCGAAGTGTTTCTAACCCACTATCGAGCCGTAGCCGACGCATCGCCGATCCCGGTGTTGCTCTATTCCGTCCCGCAGTTCACCGGAGTTTCTCTCGAAACGCCGGAAATCCTCGCGCTGGCCGAACACCCGAACATCATTGGAATAAAGGACAGCTCCGGCGTGATTCAACGCGTGGTCGAAGTTGTCGCGGGTGCTCCGAGTTCCTTCCAAATGCTAACCGGTGGAGCGAGCGTCATATTGCCGGCTCTCGCAGCGGGCGCCATCGGCGCTATCCTGGCCCTTGCCAGCGCTTTTCCGGAAAAGTGTGTCGCCCTTCATCAACTGGTGCGCCAAAAAATGTTCGATCAGGCGCGCGACCTGCAGGGTAGGCTATCCGTCGCTTCAAAGAAGGTCGTGTCGGAAAACGGCATCGCCGGCGTAAAGTTTGTCATGGACCTGCGCGGTTATCGCGGTGGCATACCTCGCCCGCCACTCCTCCCTCTGAGTGAAGCCACCAAGGCCGCCATCACTAAAGTCACTGCCAGCCTCGAACCGGCCGCTGCCGCGGTTCGAACCTGACCGAAACATAGCTCAGCCCCTGCCATGGAATCCCCTGCGCCCGATACAGTCAATTTGAATTTTCTTTTTTCGGACTCGTGGCGGCCGCGCCGGAAGCGTGAATTTTCGTGTCGAGAAACTGCTTGATGGGAATCGTTAGCGTACCAATCGTTCCAGTCTTGCCGTCTTGCGCAATGACGCGCAGCCGCGTCGTTTCGGGAGCGAGGACGATCTGACCCGTGAACTTTAAACCGTCCCGCAATAGCGTTTGATATGTCTCGGGCTTGAGGTTCAGGTTGAACGTCTCTTTTTCACTCGTGATGGATTTATCTCCTTCTCCAAGTTGCCCGAAAATAGCGTAAACCAGCGCCACCTGGCGATCTACGTTGGGTGTGAATTGCAATTCGTGGGCATCCAACACCACCTGCAACACAAGAGCGCGTGAATCGGGCTGGTACTGCTTCAGCGCGACCTGCACATCGAGGTTTGTCCATTCGACTGGACTGAGGATAGCCGCCTCCAGGCTTAGTTTGTTTTCAGCCTCGCTGCCTTTTGGTTCAGGCGCAGCGAAATAACCTTTGCGATAGCGAAGCGTATATCCCTTATCCGCCAATTTGACCTTCAGTTCGTGAAATTTGCCGTCCCACTTGCCGTGTGTGGGATAGAAGCCGATGGTGTAGGTATATTGGCCGTCGCCGATGGCCCGCTGAATGGCGCCCTCCAGGTCGTTCGTGTTGAAGAACGCGCGGCCGCCCGTCCGGTCGGCGAGCATGGTCATCGTGTCAAAATTGCTTTGGTCGGGGCTGAGGACGCCGGGCTTGAGGGCGTCGCGCGGATTGAACCCGCTTCTGTTCGCGGCGCTGAACGCTGGAGACGTCATCAAACCGCGCGCATCTACCGGATAGATCGCCATGTTGGCCTGGTTCAATGCTCTGGTGGCGCGCTCAATCTCCGGCCCGAACGTACGGTGCTCCCTTTCCGGTTGAAAAAGTGAATCTGCGTCGAAGCCGATGGCAATCGGGAAGCTTCCGGAAACCCAAATCAAACTTTTACGCCCCGGAATCTGTGCAACGTGGTTCGCAATCGCCTCGATGGCGCTTGTCGTCGTAACGGCCCGGTTCACGTTCGCAAAGTCGCGGATCTGGCCGTCGGCGCCGTCCAGAAACTGCTTGAGTTGCGACGCGATGCGGGCAGAAGCTGGAGGCTCAGAACGTGTCTGCAACTGATCATTTGTATCTTGTGTATTCTGTGTGGCCGCAGCAAGAAGTGCCGAATCGTGACCCGAAAATTGCTGAATCGCTGCGAGGAGGGATGTCGAATCCTGGGTAAATTCCGACACAGTAATGATTTGCGTCGTCAAAATGTAGATTGCAACGTGGTCTTGGGGATGGAGTTGACCAAGAAATTTAATGACCTGTTGGCGCGCGTAGGACTGATCCTGAAGTGCGGTGTTGAGCGCGTCGAATAGGATGACTGTTACGCTGCCCGGCGCCGCGCCTGCCTGATCATACCGATTTGTAAATACATTGGCCGGCACTGTAGTTGCCGCGACGGCCCCGGACAGAAGGGCGGAGCGAGGTGAAAACACCGCAATCTGTTGCGCAGCTCCCTGATCGAGTACGGTGAAGTCGTCTTTCCTAAGACCCGTGACCGGCTCGCCCTTTTTCCCTTGCACTACGACGTTCAGTTGCACAAGGCGCGTTGACGAGTGCAGCGCAATGGAGCCCTGGTCAATAGGAGGGCCGTTCGGCGCGTTCTGCGCGGTCGCGGCCGGCAAATCGCAAATCGCGAGTAGAGTGACAATTTGGCCCAGCCATCTCGTCGAAGCGCGCATTACATTCCCTGATCGTACCGTAACCCGAACATAACATTAAAGCGCTTTCCGGGCCTCGAAAAAATTTGTGAATTGATGAGACGTTTTCCAACGTCTATCATCTAAGAATCCATGCAATGTCGCGCCTTGGCGTTTCGCGAACTTCCTCATCAGCCCCCGCTCCATCTTGCCTTCGTTGACGATTTCCCCCGAGTAAAATCCTTTTTCGCACACGAGCCGACGCTGGAGAACGCTGCCCGCCTTCCTTCCACGCTTCACTATCCGCAGTCTCGACGCAGCGCAGTCGCGGCGATCCTGCGGGAACAAAATGAATCGCTCTGCGCCGGGCCTGCCGTTCTAAAGAATATTGCGCGGTTCGAGCAAGGCTCCGCGGCCGTCGTCACCGGCCAGCAAGTCGGCCTTTTTGGTGGCCCTGCCTATTCGTTTTACAAAGTGCTCTCCGCGCTCGAAACCGTTCGGCTGCTCGCGAAATCCGGCGTGGATACCGTGCCCATTTTCTGGATGGCCACGGAAGACCATGACCTCGACGAAGTTCGCCATACAACGTTTTTTCATGATGGCAATCTGAACAAGTTCGAACTTCCGACGCTGCCCGGAGCCGCTTCACCGGTCGGACCGCAAAAGCTAGGCCCGCAGATCGAAGAAATGGTCCGCGCCGCTTCGGTGATGCTCGGCGGTCCGGCCGCGGGTGACTTGGCCGCCATTCTTCGCGCGAGTTACGCGGCGGGCGAGTCTTACTCTTCCGCGTTTGGAAAGCTCTTCGCGCAAGTGTTTGCGCCGCACGGCTTGATCATTATGGATCCGCTCGATCCGGGTCTTCACCGGCTCGCGGAGCCCGTTCTCCGTCAGGCTGCGGAAGACCGCGTCGCACTGAACGATGCTTTGCTCGAACGGACTAGGGAACTGGACCGGGCTGGTTTCGCCGCCCAAGTGAAAGTCACCGGGCGGAGCACTGCCCTCTTCTATCTTGGCAATGGTGGCCGGGAAGCCATCCGCTCCAACGGTTCGCAGTTCCAGGCTGATTCGACAAGTTGGTCCGCCCCGGAACTAGCAAACGCCATTTCCGGCTCGCCGGAGTCCTTCAGTCCCAACGCGCTGCTCCGACCTGTAATGCAGGACTATCTGCTTCCGACGATCGCATACATCGGTGGCCCGTCCGAAATTTCCTACTTCGCGCAATCTGAAGTTTTCTATTCCAAACTCCTCCATCGGCAACCCGTATTCCTGCCTCGCGCCGGCTTTACGTTGGTAGACAGCAAAGCACAACGGCTACTTGAACAGTACGGCATGACGGCGGAAGACGTTTGGGCTGGCTCGCAGACCGTCCGCAAGAAACTCGGCGTGGCGAACCTGCCCGCCAAGCTGAGCGCCAAGCTTGAAAAGGACGCGCGCCAGATTCGCAAATTGCTCGATGGTTGGGACGGCCCCATTACCAAAATCGATCCGTCGCTGAAGGCGACTCTCGAAAAAGCCCAGCGCAAGATCTCTTATCAAACCGAAAAACTCCGCCAAAAAGCAGGCTGGGCTCGCGACAAAAAGACCAGCGTGCTCGCCGGTCACGCTGAGCTTCTCAGCAACCTTCTCTATCCCAACAAGGCGTTGCAGTCTCGCGAGTTGAATTTCCTGCCGCTTCTTGCCCGCTGGGGAATGGGCGCGCTGGACGATTTGCAAAAACATTCCTCCGGAAAATACTTGAACAAGCATTTCCTCGTTCCCATTCCTTGATTTCGCCCGTGCCTCGCGTGTTACGATTCCGCGCATCATGGCGAAAATCGAAAGCTTTCGAATCCGCACAGACCGCCGCACTCAATTCGTAGATGTCACCCGGGAAGTGCAAGCCGTCGTGAATGCGTCGGGAGTTCAGCAGGGAACTTGCTACGTTTTTGTTCCTCACACCACTGCCGGCGTAACCATCAATGAACACGCCGATCCCGATGTCGCCTCGGACGTTGAAGGGTTCATGGACCGCCTCGTTCCACACCGCGGCCCGTACCGCCACGCCGAAGGCAACTCCGATGCGCACGCCAAAACCATTCTTACCGGAACGAGCCAGGTCGTCTGTGTCGAGCGCGGTCAGCTTGTCCTCGGCCGATGGCAGGGCATTTTCCTGTGCGAGTATGACGGTCCGCGCGAGCGCACTATGGAGGTAAAAATCGTTCCCGATTCGCAGTAGGCGCACTGACGCGTGCTAAAATCAGAGCTTCCGCCATGGCTCTCGGCATGTACATCCAAGTCCCGTTCTGCCAGACGAAGTGCACCTACTGCAACTTCCATACAGGCGTCGTGTCCGCTGAAAAGTACGCCCCTTACGCCGCCGCCGTTCGGTATGAAATCCTGCATCGGCATTCGTTATTTGCGGCGGCCGGAATTCCATCGGGCCAATCTGGAGATGAGGTCGTCGACACGGTCTATTTTGGCGGCGGCACGCCAAGCCTGCTCGACCCAAGCCATCTCCGATCCATTCTCGACGCAATTCGCGCGTCCTTTCGCTGCGATTGGAAAGAGCTCACGCTTGAAGCCGACCCGGAAACCGTAACGCCGGAAAAAGCGGTCGCCTGGGCCGTCGCTGGAATCAATCGCGTGAGTTTTGGAGTTCAATCTTTCAACGACGCCGAACTGAAATCTTCCGGCCGCATGCACCACCGCGAAGATGTTTACCGTGCCGCGCCCATCCTCCGCGCCGCCGGGATCCAGAATCTCAGTTTCGATCTAATCGTCGGGCTGCCGCATCAAACACCGAACTCCTGGCGCAATTCCCTCGAAGAACTGATCGAATTGAACCCGGAACACGTCTCGATTTACATGCTCGAAGTTGACGAAGGCAGCCGCCTCGGCAGGGAACTGATCTCGCTCGGTACGAAATACAGCGCGCAGGCCGTGCCGTCCGACGATCAAATGGCCGATTCCTATAATCTTGCTCGCAAAGTGCTTTCGTCTGCTGGTTACGACCACTATGAGATTTCCAATTGGGCAAAGCCCGGCTTCGCGTCGCGCCACAATGTGAAATACTGGCGCCGTGAACCTTACCTCGGCTTCGGCGCGGGCGCGCACTCTTTCAACGGTACGACCCGCTGGGCGAACGCGCACGACTCAGCTCAATACGTGACCGCGATCCAAGCCGGAACACTTCCGGTCGAACAACTCGAAGCCGTAACAATCTACCAGGCCCACGAAGAAGAAATGTTCCTCGGACTCCGCCAACTTGTTGGCATCGATCTCGAACAACTCGAACCATCCTACGCGGCCATTCTAAGCAAGAAACTTCCGCCGCTCGAATCCGCCGGACTCATCGAACGCCGCGGCAACCTCGTGCGCCTCGCGCCCGAAAAACTCAGCATCTCGAATGAAGTCTTCGTCGAACTGCTCGGCTAGCAAATCCAGCACAGGGGCAATCGCAGAATGTCCAACTCCCAACCCACGAACATCGTCGACCTTCGCAGCGACACCGTCACACGACCTACATCCGCGATGCGCCGCGCCATGGCCGAAGCCGAAGTCGGCGATGACGTCTATCTCGAAGATCCTTCCATCAACCGCCTCGAAAAACGCGCTGCCGACATTTTCGGCAAAGAAGCCGCGCTTTTCGTCCCCTCCGGCTGCATGGGGAATCTCATCGCCATCAAAGTCTGGACGCATCACGGCGACGAAGTCATTTGCGAAGAGCGCAGCCACGTCAATCTCTACGAACTCGCTTCCATGTCCGCCATCGCCGGTTGCATGCCGCGCATCGCCCGCGCCGACGACGGCATTCTCACGTGGCAAGAAATCGAAGCTGTCATCCGCCCACGCATTTATTACGATTCGCAGACGGCGCTCGTCTGCCTCGAAAACACGCACAACATGGCCGGCGGCACGCTCTATCCGACCAAACAAGTCGACGAAATTTGCGCCCACGCCCACGCAGCCAATTTGAAAGTTCACCTCGACGGAGCCCGCATCTTCAACGCCGCGGTCACTCTCGGCGAATCCGTCGCGCAAATGACGGGCAATCTCGACTCCGTCATGTTCTGCCTTTCGAAAGGTCTCGGCGCGCCCGTCGGCTCCATGATCGTCGGCGCGCAAGCCTTTATCGACAAAGCTCGCGTCTACCGCAAAATGTTCGGCGGCGGCATGCGTCAAGCCGGAGTTCTCGCCGCGGCAGGCCTTATCGCCCTCGAACAATCTCCCAAGCGCCTCCACGAAGACCACGCCAACGCAGAATTCCTCGCGCGCGAAATCGCGCAAATCCCCAGTCTGCAAATCGATCCCGCTTCCGTCAAAACCAATATTGTAATCTTCGACTGCGAATCGACTGGTCTCAACGCCGTCCAACTTTGCGAAGCCCTCCAGCCCCACGGCATCTGGGCGCTCGATACTGCACTTTACTCCGTCCGCTTCGTCACCCACTGCGATGTCGACCGTCCCGGCTGTGAACGCGCCGTCGCCGTCCTCCGCGAAGTTGTCGCCAAATCTCAACCTGCCCGCGCGTGAGCACACATTTCCAAACTGCCTCGCAATCAGCTTGCAGCTCGTTATAAAATTATCTTTGGTTGGCTATAGCTAAAACTTACTCACCGGGGGCAGCGTGGATTTTTCCTTTACCGAAGAGCAGCAACAACTCCGCAAGAGCATCCGAGAATTCGCCGAAGGCGAAATCGCGCCCCACGTCATGGAGTGGGACGAAGTCTCTCACTTTCCCCTCGAAATCGTGCCAAAGCTTGCCGAAATGGGTCTCCTCGGCGTCATTTTCCCCGAGCAATACGGCGGCGCCGGACTCGGCTACATAGAATACGTCATCGCCATCGAAGAGCTGTCCCGCGTAGACGGCTCCATCGGCATCATCGTTGCTGCGCACAATTCACTCTGCTCGAATCACATCTACAAATTTGGCACCGAAGCGCAAAAACAAGAATACCTCGTCCCGCTCGCGCAAGGAAAAAAGATCGGCGCCTGGTCTCTGACTGAACCCGAAGCCGGCTCGGATGCCGGTGGCACTCGCACCACGGCTCTCCGCAACGGTGACGCGTACGTCCTCAACGGCTCAAAGACGTTTACCACGAACGGCCATTACGCCGACACCTGCGTCGCCATGGCCGTGACCGACAAGTCGAAAACCTCCCACGGCATCAGCGCTTTCATTCTGGAAAAAGGCATGCCAGGCTTTCGTTCCGGTAAAAAAGAAAACAAGCTCGGCCTCCGCGCCAGCGACACTTCCGAGATTATCTTCACTGATTGCCGCGTTCTCGCCGCGAATCTCCTCGGCCCCGAAGGCGAAGGCTTTACAGGCAGCTTAGCCATCCTCGACGGCGGCCGCATCTCCATTGCCGCTCTCGCTCTCGGCATGGCCCAGGGCGCGCTTGACGCCGCCACCAGCTACGCCAAGCAACGCAAACAATTCGGCAAAGCTATCAGCGAATTTCAGGCCATCCAGTTCAAACTCGCCGACATGGCCACGGAAGTCGAGGCCGCGCGCCTCCTCGTTTACCAGGCGGCGTGGCACGCCGACCAGAAATCTCCCCGTTTCACCCGCGAATCCAGTATGGCCAAACTCTTCGCCAGCGAAGTCGCCGTTCGTGTCGCCAACGAATGCGTACAAATTCACGGCGGCTACGGCTTCATCAAGGACTACCCGGCGGAAAAGTTCTACCGCGACGTGAAACTCTGCACCATCGGCGAAGGCACCAGCGAAATCCAAAGATTGGTCATCGCCCGCCAGCTTCTGGGCAAGAAATCGTAGATAATAGAAGCATGCACCTCGCGCCGCTCGGTGGCCCCGTGGAAAAACATGTCCGCGCCAGTTGAATCTTGGGCGCAACAAATTCGCACCGGTGAAGTCCGCGCCGTCTCGCGTGCCATCACTGCCATTGAAAATCACGCGCCTGACTCTGAAGCTCTGCTCAAAATTCTTTTCCCGCACACCGGCGCCGCCTATCTCTCCGGAATCACCGGCGCTCCCGGCACCGGCAAAAGCACCCTCGTTGACCGCCTCGCCGCCCACTACCGCAAAGCTCAACAAAAGGTCGGCGTCATCGCTGTCGATCCCACCAGCCCGTACTCCGGCGGTGCCATCTTGGGTGACCGCATTCGCATGCAAAGCCACGCCGGCGACAACGGCATTTTCATTCGCTCCATGGCTACGCGCGGTTTCCTTGGCGGACTTTCACGCGCCGCGGCCGAAGTGGCGCTCGTCCTGGACGCGGCCGGCAAAAAACAGATCCTCATCGAAACCGTCGGCGTCGGCCAGGACGAAATTGACATCGTGCGCCTCGCCGATTGTGTCGTCGTCGTTCTCGTGCCCGGCCTCGGCGATGACATTCAGTCCATGAAAGCGGGCCTCATGGAAATCGCGGACATCTTCGTCCTCAACAAAGCCGACCGCGAAGGCGCCGATCGCCTCGAAGAGCAGCTCCACGCCATGCTGTCCCTCGTTATGCCGCGCGACGGCTGGCATCCGCCCGTCATTCGAACCGTGGCGACGGAAAACTCCGGCATCGCCGCCCTGTCTGCCGCCATCGAGAAATTTCGCATCCATTTCGAATCCAGCGGTCAGCGCGAAAAAAAACATCAAGAGCATTGGAAAAACCGCCTGCTCGGCCTGCTCGAATCGCGCCTGCTCGAGCAAGTCCTTCACGGTGCCGAAGGGGAAAAGCGCCTCGACCGCATGGCCGCTGAAGTTGCCCAGCGAAAAAAGGACCCATTCACTGCGGTAAACGAGCTTCTCTCAGCCGCAAGCGCCGCCACATAGTAAGCATTCCTGAGTAGCTGCCGGGCTTCAGCCCGGCAGGAATTTAAGGCTTAAGCACGAATCACAATCCCTGGAGCGAATCGAATGGCAAAGAAGTCCAGCATCAAAAAGAAATCCGGCGCCAAGCCCCACGCTGCGATCGGCGTCATCGGCGGCAGCGGCCTTTACGCCATGCAGGGCCTCACCAACGCCCGAGAAGTTCGCATCAAAACGCCGTTCGGCAATCCCTCCGACGCCATCGTCGTCGGAACGCTGGAAGGAAAGCCGGTCGCCTTTCTCGCACGCCACGCGCGTGGCCATCGTATCCTGCCAGGCGAAATCAACTATCGGGCCAACATTTACGCAATGAAACTTCTCGGCGTCGAGCGCATCATCTCTGTCAGCGCCGTCGGCTCGCTCAAAGAAGATCTTCGCCCGGGCGAATTTCTTGTCGCTGACCAATTCGTTGACCGCACCAAGGGCCGCATCTCCACATTCTTCGGCAACGGTCTCGTCGCTCACGTCACCTTCGACAAGCCCACCTGCTCGCAAGTCTCCCGCGTCCTGGCTGACGCCAGCGTTCACTGCGCCGTCCCCGTCCACCGGAAAGGCACTTATATTTGCATGGAAGGCCCACAATTCTCCACGCTTGCCGAAGCCCACATGCACCGCAAAATGGAGTTTGACGTCATCGGCATGACCAACGTCACCGAAGCCAAACTCGCCCGCGAAGCCGAGCTCTGCTACGGCACCATCGCCATGATTACCGACTACGATTGCTGGCATCCCGATCACGAGTCCGTCACCGGCGCGCAAATCATGGCCACACTTCAGCAAAATGCCATGAACGCTCAAAAGGTTCTGCGCGAAGCCATTAAATCCATGCCGGATGCGCGCGGATGCAAATGCGGCTCGGCGCTCGCGCACGCTCTTATCACCGACTCCAAGCTCGTACCCAAAGCAACAAAGAAAAATATTTCGGCCATCATCGGGAAATACATCTCATAAACTTTTGAAGAGGAGAACTCTGTGTCCTTGCTTGTCGTAGGTTCTGTTGCGTTCGATGGAATTGAAAGCCCATACGGAAAGGAGGACCGCATCATCGGCGGTGCCGCCACGTATTTCGCGCTTTCCGCCAGCTATTTCACTCACGTCAATCTCGTTGGCATCGTCGGCGACGATTTCACGGCCAAAGACGAAAAAATATTTCAAGGCCGCCGCATCGACACCACCGGCCTCGAACGCGCCGCGGGCAAATGTTTCTTCTGGGCCGGACGATACTCCGAGAACCTCAACGAACGTGTAACTCTCACCACGGAGCTAAACGTCTTCGCCGATTTCAATCCAAAGCTCCCGGCGAAATACGTCGACTCGCAATACGTGTTCCTCGCCAACATCGCGCCCAATCTGCAGAGCAGCGTCCTGCATCAGGTCAAGAAGCGCCCCAAAGTCGTCGCACTCGACACCATGAATTACTGGATCGAGCGCACGCCGGACGATCTAAAAGAAACCCTCAAGCACGTCGACATCCTCGTTATCAACGACTCGGAAACCCGCCAGCTTTCGAATGAGCACAACCTCCTTCGCGCCTCTCGCCATATCTTCAAAATGGGCCCAAGTGCTCTGGTCATCAAGCGCGGCGAATACGGTGCGCTTCTCGTCGACAAGAATGGTGTCTTCTGCGTGCCTGCATTCCCCCTCGAAGAGCCGCACGACCCCACCGGCGCAGGAGACGCCTTCGCTGGCGGCTTTATGGGCTACCTAGCGGGCTGCGGCCAGAAGAACGACGCTGCCCTCCGCCGCGCGATGGTCTATGGCACCGTCATGGGCAGCTTTACCGTGGAAGAGTTCGGCCCACGCCGGCTCGTCCGCCTCAAGACCAAAGAGATACACGCCAGGGCACGCCACATCCTGAAATTGAGTCAATTCAAACTCTAACGTGCTAATTTTTGCAGTAGCGTAGGCACTCCAGCCTGCGCTTCTCGTGAGCGGTCGGCAACGATACTGTCCCCTTCGAGGTGCAAGAACAGGAGTCTTGAGAAGTCAGTCAGATCAACACCAAAAATGCTTTCTCTCTCGACCATCATCTATCGGCTGCTCTGGGCCGCGTTTCTCGGCGCGCTGGTTGGCCTCGAACGCATCCGCAGCAAACGCCCCGCGGGCATGCGGACGAGTCTTTTCGTTTGTATGGCTGCCGCCCTCTTCACGATTGTTTCCGTTGAATTCGCGAAAATGACCGGTGACACTGGCACCGCGCGCATCGCTTCCAACATTGTGCAGGGTATTGGATTCCTCGGCGCAGGCGTCATCCTCCGCGAAAAGGGAAGCGTCGTAGGCATGACGACCGCGGCCACAATTTTTCTCGAGGCGGCCATGGGAATGGCCGCTGGCACCGGCCTCTACAAGGTCTCCGGATTCGTCTGCGTCATGATGCTGTTCGGATTAGTCGTTCTTGTCCAAATCGAAAAATTCTTTAAGCTCCGTTCGCACTATCTCCTCTTTCGCATTAAGGCTGAAAACGCGTCCGGGCTGCTACCTGAGATTCATCAACTATTCGGCGAAATGAAACTGCCGCTCGATCAAATGAGCGTCTCCCTCGTCGACGCGAAGCACATTCTGCAGTTCGAAGCCGACCTCAGTCAGCGCCAACAGGAAAAGGTCACCTCCAAACTCTGCGAACTCGGCCTCGCCTATGAAATGCTTCCCGCGGAGAGGCAAAACTCCTGATGGCTCCTTCCATCACACGCGCCGAGGTGCGTACGATTTGGCAATCGGTTAAACCGGCTGCCGTCAGAAACGGTTCGCGTGTCGGCATTTTTGCGCCTGCTTCCCCTGCTGAAGAAACGCGCGTCCAACGCGGTCTCGAGGAGATTCGAAACCTCGGCTTCGATCCAGAAGATAAATTCTCGCGGCAAGCGCAGGCTTACTTTTCCGCCTCGACCGCCTCACGCCTCAATGATTTTCGAACGCTCCTGCGCGACCCTGAAATTTCCGCTCTCGTTGCGCTCCGCGGCGGCTATGGTTCGAATTACATGCTCGACGAACTGTGGGCCGAGCGGACGTTACCGCCAAAATGTATCGTCGGCTATAGCGACGTCACTTCGCTTCAAATTCTCCTGTGGCAAAAATTTCATTGGACAAGTCTCTACGGCCCCATGGTCGCCGCCGGCCTCGATGCCGGTGCCAACGCTCCAAAGGGCTATGACAGGCCCTCGTTCGAAGCTGCGATATCCGGCTCGTCACCTGCGTGGACATTGAATTTGCAGGGTGAATCGATTCTCGGCGGCTTTGCCGAAGGGATTGTCCTCGGCGGCTGCATGAACCTCATCGAGACGGCCCTCGGCACGCCCTGGGTGCTCGATACGACCGGCTGCATTCTTCTTCTCGAAGACCGCGGTATGAAGCCCTGGCAAATCGATCGCACCCTTATGCATCTAATGCAGGCAGGGAAATTCCGCGGAGTCGTTGGCATCATCCTCGGCGAATTTCCAGATTGCGACCCGCCCGCCGCGGGAAGCCCTGCCGCAAAAGAGATTTGTGAGCGAATCTTGAAACCGCTCGGAGTTCCAATTGTTTACGGTGCGGCGGTTGGCCACACGCCGCGCCCCATGCTCACCGTTCCCCTCGGCATCCGCGCCCGCCTAAGTGCTGAGGGAAGTGGCACTCTCGAATTCTTGGAGACCGCCGTTATCCCATGACCTCGACCAAGCGCATCCACATCATCGGCATTGCCGGCTCGGCCATGTCGCCCCTCGCTGGAATGTTGAAAGAAAGTGGCTATCAAATCACCGGTTCGGATTCCGGCGTCTATCCGCCAGCATCAACTTTTCTCGACAAGCTTGGCATTCCGTACAATCACAGTTTTGATGCGGCCCATCTGCAACCGGCACCGGACCTCGTCATCGTCGCCAATATCATTGCGCGCGGAAATCCAGAGCTTGAAGAGACGCTCGAAAAGAAGATTCCGTATCGATCTTTGCCTGAAACTCTGGAAGGAGTTTTCCTTCCCGGAAAACATTCCATCGTAGTCAGCGGGACGCATGGCAAAACGACCACGACAGCTATGCTCGCCTGGATTTTTCACGTGGCAGGGAAGCAGCCGACATTCCTGATCGGCGGCGTCGCGGAAAACTTCGCAAAAAGCTACGGTCTCGGCGAAGGCAGCGAAATGATTCTCGAAGGCGACGAGTATGAAACCGCTTTCTGGGATCGCGATCCGAAATTCTTTCACTACCATCCAGACGATCTCATCATCACTTCGCTCGAATTCGATCACGCCGACATCTACCGCGATTTTGAAACGTATCAACTGGCGTTCAAGCGCCTCGTAAATTTAGTGCCGCGCAACGGCAGCGTCGTCATCTGGGGCGATACGCAAGACTCCGGTCCCGCCTTGCGTGCTGCGGCGGAAAAAGCATTTTGTCCGGTCCACACGTACGGCTTTTCGAAAGAGAACGAGTGGATTGCCGGCGAACCCGTAGCATCCGAAGATGGCATGCACTTCGAGGTGCTTCGTAACGGCAACTCCTTCGGCAAATATCATCTCACCGCTTCCGGCAAGCACAACGTGCTGAATGCGCTCTCTGCGATTATCGTCGCGCAAGGCCGCGGCATTCCGGTTGCGAAAATTCAAGAAGCTCTGAAAACTTTCAAGAGCGTCAAGCGCCGCCTCGACGTTAAAGGCGAATTCGGCGGCATCCTCGTCGTCGACGATTTCGCGCATCATCCCACCGCCGTTCGCGCCACCATCGCCGCTGCCCGCGGCCGCTGGCCCGGCCGTCGCTTGTGGGCCATTCTCGAGCCGCGCTCAAACTCCATGCGGCGCAAGGTCTTTCAGGAAGCCCTGCCGCAGTCGCTCGCCACCGCCGACAAAGTGATTCTCGGCGGCGTGCACAACGCAAAGCAGCTCGGCGACGACAATCGCCTCGATCCCGAAAGTGTCGCAGTCGATGTACGCAAGCTTGGCGTCGAAGCCAGAGTTCTCGGCGGCGCGGAAGCCATAGCCGCCCATCTCGCGTCCAACCGAAAGAGTGGAGACCTCTTCCTCATCATGTCCAACGGCAGCTTCGACGGCTTATGCCAAAAACTAGTCGACAAACTTTCCGCCGCCGTCCAATCGTCCTCCGGAGTCTCCTCGCGGTGAGGCGAACCCTTTGGTCGTTTCCGCTGCGATTCGCTACCTTCGTCTTGACGGCCTGCGCGTTCGCGACTCCTTCGTATTCAACCATCCAGTACGAAATTTCCCTCGCTCACCCCGAGCAGCATCTCTTCCACGTAAGAATGACTGTGCCTGACGTCGCCGGTTCCCTCACCGTCCAGATGCCGGCGTGGAACGCTCTCTACGAAATCCGTGACTTCGCCAGCCACGTCCGCGAAGTGAAAGCCGCGAACGAATCCGGCCCGCTCCCCATCGAAAAACTCGACAAGCAAACTTGGCGCATCACCGGTTCCAGCACGATCACAATTTCTTACGACACCTTCTGGGACGAACCCGGCCCCTTCTCCTCCCAACTCAACTCCCAACACGCCTTTTTCAATCCCGCCATGCTCTTGATGTACGTCCCTAACCGCCGCGCGGAATTGACAATGATGACCCTCCTGGACGCACCTTCCGGGTGGAAGCTGGAATCCTTCTTCACGTATTTTGCTAATGGTGTTGCCACAGGCTCCGCTCAGATGACAACGGCGGAGAACTTTGACCAGCTCGCCGACATGCCCTTCGAGTTTGGAGCGAATGAAAGATTTCCTCTTTCGGAATTCTCGCCGTCGATTTTTGTAACAGTTCACGGCAAGCTGGAACACGCCGAAGCCTTCAAAGTAAAACTCGCGCAAATCTGCAAATACGAACTTGCCGTGATGGGCGGAGCGCCGTATCGGCGATATGGGTTTATTTTTCATATTGGGGACAACGTTGGTGGCGGCGGGATGGAGCACGCCGACGGGACGGCGATTGCCGCGCGGAACGAGGAAGGCGCGCTGACGATCGCGGCGCATGAGTTTTTCCACCTGTGGAACGTGAAGAGGATACGGCCTGCGTCGCTGGTGCCGGTGGACTATACGAAGGAGCAGTACACGAATTCGTTGTGGTTTGCGGAAGGCGTGACGAGCACGTATGAGCGATACACGCTACTGCGGACCGGGATTTGGACGAAGGCACGTTTCTATGCGGATCTGGGGCACGAAATCTCGACACTGGAAGCGAGCCCTGCGAACGCGTGGCAGAGCGCGGAACAATCCAGTCGCGACACATGGTTTGAGAAATATGCGATTTACAATCAGCCAGACCACAGTGTTTCGTACTACACGAAAGGCGCGGTGATTGGCGTGCTGCTCGACCTCTGGATTCGCGAGCAGACGAACAATGCGCGCAGCCTGGACGACATGATGCGCGCGCTAAACGAGCAGTTCGGCAAGACCGCAAAACCGTATCGCGATCGCGAAGATCTCGAAGCGGTTTGCACGCAAACGGCGAAGACATCGTGCAAAGCGTTCTTTGATAATTTCGTCAGTGGGAAAACACCCTTTTCATACGACGAATACTTCGGGTTTGCTGGGTTGAACATTCGGCGCGTCGTTCATTCGTCGGCGCAGCTGGGGACGCAGACGGCGTTTGAACTTTCCGAAGACGATGAGGCGAACGAGAGACAGAAACGAATTCGCGCCGGAATACTCGCCGGCACTACGGACAAGGCCGTTGCGGCAACCGCCAAGTAACCCACAGAAAAGAACGTTGCGCGGAGTCACGCGACTCGTGCAAAGTATTTTTCACTGAAATGGTGCGCACGCTATTTGTCGCGGTTTTTCTCAGCCTCTACATCATCGTGGTAGGGATTCCTCTCCTTCTTTGGGCGGTAATTTCACGAAATCCGGCAGCGCTGTATTGGGGCGGCGTGAATGGCGTAATGTTTTTTGTGCGCGCGGTCGGCGTGCGGGTGAACGTTTCCGGACAGGAGCGAATTCCGGCGGGCGCTTGTTTGTTCGCGGCGAACCACACCAGTTCGGCGGATGCTCCGGCAGTGGTGGGAGCGATTCCGCGGCGGATCGCAATTTTGCTGAAAAAATCTTTGTTCGCATACCCGATTGTAGGGCAGGCGTTTACGCTGGCGCATTTTATTCCGGTAGAGCGCGGCGACCATGAATCGGCGATCGCGAGTTTGGAAAAAGCGACCGAAGCGATGAAGCTCGGACAATCGTTTTTGATATATCCGGAGGGGACGCGGAGTCCGGACGGGCGCTTGCAGGAATTCAAACGCGGCGCGGTGGTCATGGCGATCAAGGCGGGCGTGCCGATTGTGCCGATGGTGTGCGCGGGGGCGCAGAAGGTGATGGAGAAGAAATCGCTGGTGATTCGGCCGGGACTAATCACAGTGGAATTTCTGGAGCCTATTGACGCGTCGGAATATACGTTTGAGCAGCGCGATGAACTGAACAAGCGAGTGCATGCGGCGATGGCAGCGGCGCTGCCCGACGAGCAGAAACCGTTGGCGTAGTTTTGGGTTGTGTCAGCGTGCTTCATCCGATTTGTCGGTCGTCTTCAGGGGCTAAAGCCCGCGTTTGGACGTCTCGTACGTGGGAGCTAAAGCTCCCACCTCCTAAAAGAGTTTGGGCAAGACGTGAGTTGCGAAAATCATTTTGCTTTTAGGGCGCCGACCTCTTCTTCCAGTTCGCGGACTCGTTTTAGCAAATCGGGCAGACGATTCATCGCGGCAGTAACTCTCAACCACAATTTATTTTCGACGGCGGGCGTTCCGGACTGAATGGAGTTTGGCGGAGTGTCGCCCGGAAGCGCGCTTTTTGCGGTGACGATGGTGCCTTCGCCGACGTGGAGATGGCCGGAGCTGGCGGCTTGTCCGGCGAAGATGACGCCGCGGCCGGTGGTGGTGGAACCGGCGAGGCCAGTCTGTCCGCAGAGCATGGAGTCGGGACCGACGTGGCAGGCGTGACCGACGAGGACGAGGTCGTCGATTTTTGTTCCGCGGCCGATGCGCGTTTCGCCGACTGTGGCGCGGTCGATGCAGGCGTTGGCCTGGATTTCGACGTCATCTTCGAGCACGGCAGGACCGGACTGGACGATTTTGTGCCAGGTGCCGTCTTTGCGCTTGGCGAAGCCGAGGCCGTCGGCTCCGATGACGGCGCCGTTTTGCAGAATGACGCGATCGCCGACGCGGCAAAATTCACGGACGACGGTGTGCGAGTGCGCGAAGAAATCATCGCCGATGTGCACGCCGCGATAAATGGAAACGAAACTGTGGAGGACGGCGTTTTTGCCGATGACGACATCTTCATCGACGAAACAGTGGGGACCGATGTGGGCGTTTGCGCCGATTTTCGCGGAGGCGGCGATGACGGCGGTGGGATGAACGCCGGGCGCGTAGGCGGGAGGCCGATAGAAAAGTTCCAGGGCTTTGGCGAAGGCGAGGTAGGGATTATCGCCGCGAACGAGAGCGAGCGGCAGTGCGCCGGGATCGCGCGCGGCATTTACATTCGCGAGGGGGGCGTTGTTGTCGACAAAGACGGCGGAGGCGCGGGTGGTTTTGAGCAAAAGCGTGTAGCGCTTGTTGGCGAGGAAGGTGATTTGGCCGGGCTGGGCGTCTTCGAGGCCGGCAACGCCGGTGATTTCGATGTCGGAGGGCACATCGAGGCGGCAATCGAGTTTTTGGGCAAGCTGAGACAGCTTCATGGAAGAGGCTCCTGTTGGTGGTGAAGGATGAGTCTGACATAGGAAAGCGGCCCCCCGCAAAAGACGCTCGTTGTAAGCGAGGGCGAGAAGTGAGCCTCGGAAAGAAGCCGCAGAGCTCTACGAATGCGACCAGACATTGGCGTGGATCGACAAACCGAACGCCTCGCGGTCGACGATGTTGTTCTGGATCTTACGACACAGGAGCAGACGACCCGATGCGCAAGACCCGCGATTCGCCGAAATGAAGCGAAAAATGGGTGTTAAGACGGAAGCCTGGCACGAATGAATCGGAATCAAAGACAGGAACGAATGCGCGTTGCCGCGCCAATACCCCTTTTCAGGGGCGGAAGGTCCAGCGGAATTTGATGGCTACTAAGTCGGATTGGGGAATGATGGCGACGTGGGGATCGGTGAGGATGCGTTGCCAGCCGCGGTTCCAGACGAGGAAGAGGTCGTTGCCGGGTTTGATGGTCCAGCGAAGGCGAGTGTTGGTGCCAATGTTTTCGGATTCGGTGTCGTACTGGATGAAGCTGGAGAGGACGAGATTGGGATTCCAGGCGTAAGCGGCACGGATGGACCAGAGGCGTTGGACGAAATTCGCGTTGGGCAGATGGGCGAAATCGTTTTCGGTGTCGAGGTCGAGCTGGATTTTGCCGCGTGGGGAAGTCCAGCGAATGTAGTTTTCCCATTGCGTTAGATGGCCGTTGTAAAAGGTGCCGAACCACGTGGTGGCGCCGAATTGGAAGGCGCGGTGCGGGCTGGTTTGTGCTTCTAGGCGCCAGCGCGTGAAGTCGTACGAACCTGCAGGAACGAAGACGCCTTTGGCGACTTCAAACGGGACGAATAGGGTTTCGCCGCGCGGGCTCCAGTTGAATTCGAAGCGGTCGCCGGATTCGAAGCGGAGATTGACCGGAGCCATGAAGTATTCCCAGGACTCGACGATGCCGCGCGGGTCGGTGTAACGGGTGTATTCATTTTCAAAAAATTCCTGGCGAATCCATTGGAACGGGCCGTCCTTTGAGGGGCGAGGCTGAAACGCGCAGCCAACGTCTGTGCGGCGAGTGCCTGGGCGGGGAAGAAAGCCGAGGAGCGGGTCGAGCGCTTCGCCATATTGGTTGACGCTGGTGGCGCAGTCCAGCAGGTCGTTGGGATAGTCGACTTTGAAACCCCATCCGAGTTTGCTGCCCGGGCCGACGTCGCCCTGCGTGGTCGCGCTCCAACCGCCGACGAGGAAATTCTTATTGCCGAGAAATTTTGAGGTGCGCCAGATGGCGTCGATGCCGAGGAGCGTGTTGTTGCGAAAAGCGGCGGGATCACCGTGGGTGAAAATGGTGCCGACGCGAAGATTTTCGTTGAAGTCGTAGGAGACGCGGCCGGCGAGGAGATTTGTGCCCGGCACGCGGGAAGAAGGAAGAGAAAGATCGGCGACGACTTGCGACGAGACGATGGAATCGCGCGTCTGCACGTCGAGCAGGGCGAGATTCCATTTGCCGACTCGGCCGTTGAGTTTGACGCCGGTAGTGATCGGGATTTGAGCGCCGTCGAGAAGGCCAATGTTGCGGCTGAAAAAGGGAATGAATTGCGGAGTTTCACCGACGAGGCCAAGACCGAAATCGTATTGATTGGAGCCTTCGAGAAAGAAGGAACGCTTCTCGGGAAAGAAAAGCGGGAAGCGCGTGAGATTGATTTGGCGCGAGTCGACTTCGGTTTCGGCGAAGTCGGTATTTGCGGTGAAAACGGTGACGAGTTGCGGCGTGGCTTTCCAGGTGATTTCTCCACCGGCCGCGGCTTGCCAACTACGCGGGCTTTGACCGTAGAGTTCGCGCGATTTGCCGATGCCGTAGGGCGCGATTTCAACGCCGAGACCCTGTTGCAAATCACCCATGCCGGAGAGGGTTCCGGTGCGGCTGAGGTCGTAGAGAAAAGAGTCGAGAGTTGGGGAGGACCAGCGCAAGGCGAGGCGCTCGCGTGGGACGAAGCGTTCGAGGTTAAGTCCCCATTCTGCAAGGCCTTTCGTGAAGCTGAGCGTGCGGGAGGGGATGACGATTTCGGCGGACCAGCCGTCGGGGGTACGAGCGGCGCGAGCGTCCCAGATGCCGTCCCAATCGAGCGAAGCGGACTGCGGATCGGAGATGAGGCCGTCGGTGCGCGTGGCGCCGGCGTTGATTTGGAAGAAATAGCCGGTGCGGCGATCGCCGTAGGTGTCGAGGACGATGCTGACGGTGTCGTCGGTGAGCGTGGTGCCGTCTCGACCCATGGTTTCGTCGCGGCGCATGGAGTGAATGGCGAGACTTTTCGGGTGCGGGTCTTTGCATTCGAAGCCGAAGTAGATGCGGTCGCTGGCGACAATGATGCGGACGGAAGTTTCGTACGGTGTGGCGGCGCCGGGCTTCGGAGATTGCTGCGTTAGGGTGAGAGGTTGCGCTTCGCTCCAGATGGGTTCGTCGAGGCGGCCGTCGAGTGTGATGGAAGCGGCGGGGCGAACGAGAGCCGTCGCGTGTGGCGTGGATTGCGCTCTACAGAGGGGAATGCCGGCCAAGCACGCTAAAGCGGCGAGACACGGGACGATTCGAACGATGCAAAATTGACCTGGCGGCATTTTGAAGTGTTATGCAGAAAAGCGGTTAAACGGATGATTAAAACTAACAGCGGCCGTCAGGAAAGGCAAAGATGAAGGAAAGCTATTCGGAGAAGAGTTTGGGTTGAGCAGCGGTTGCCGCCACGGCGGGTTTGCGGCGAGCGATGCCGACGACGCCGAGAACGGTAAGGGAAGAGATGGCGGAGCGGGGGACAAAGATGCGGTCGGTGTTGGAGGAGAGGTCGGGCGGAGTGAGCTGGACGCCGTTGTCGAGGAGCCCGAGAAGGTCATTGGGAACGACGCCTTCGAGAATTTCGCCGTCAGTGTAGCGAAGGCGAATCCAGAGGCCGTCGAGCTTGGGACGGGAGAGGAAGGACTTGCGTTCGGGCTCGAAGTCGCCGTTGAATTCGCGGACGAAATAGAGGGAGCGAATGCGTTCGAGTGGGATTTGCTCGTGTTCGCCGTCGGGTGTGAGGAGATCGAGCGGGTCAATTTGGCCAAGCCGGGAGGGGTTGAGGTATCCCTTCGTGGACTTACGGTCCATGAGAGAGACGACGACCTTCTTGTGGGTAGAGGCTGGGGTACGGAGCTTCAAGTTAGCCGTTTCTGGCGCTAGTTACAGTGTTGTCGCTAGTTAAGCCGGTTAGTTCGAATTTGTCTCATTGTGTCACGATCCACAAAATTCGAACTGACCTATTGCCGGAGTTGTGAACCGTCGACGTCAAACCCCAAAAAAACGAGTCCAAGGGCCGTCGAAGAGCGAAAATTTGCGCTTTGTGAAAACCTATGTTATGTTAAGCGCGTTTTTCCTGTCAACCTATTGTTTTCATTGGGGTTAGGCCTTGGAGGGCCACCCGTTGACCGACAAGAAGCAAATCCTTAAATCCGCTTCGATTATAACCCTGGTCACCATCATAAGCCGCATTTTGGGCTATGTGCGCGACCAGCGCATTGCAGTTTTGTTGGGAACGACGGAAGTGTCGGTTGCTTACCAACTGGCGTTTCGCATCCCCAATCTTTTTAGGCGGCTGGTGGCCGAAGGGGCAATGACGGCGTCGTTCATTCCGGTTTTCGCCAACTATATGCGTGAAAAGGGCGAGAAGGAGGTTTGGGATTTTGCGAACAAGCTGTTCTGGACGCTGGCGCTAGTTGTGGCGGTCATCACGGTGTTGGGGATGGTGTTCTCTCCCTACGTGATTCACTTGTTTACCTCAGACGTGGGGAGCGCCGGCGGATTGGATTTGGCGGTCGGGCTGAATCGAATCATCTTCCCATACCTGTTTTTTGTGGCATTAGCGGCACTGGCGATGGGCATTTTGAATTGTTTTCATGTCTTCGGGCTGCCAGCCGCAACGCCCATCTTCTGGAACGTTGCGTCAATCGTGTTCTCGATGGCGGTGGTGTGGAAATATTTCAAGAGCCCGGCGATGTCGCTGGCGGCGGGCGTGCTGGTCGGGGGAGTGTTGCAGTTTCTGATACAGGTACCGCAACTGGTGCAGAAAGGGATGAAGTTTAACTTTGGGATTTCGTTTTCGCATCCCGGAATTCGCAACGTCGCGCGACTGATGATCCCACGGTTGTTTGGCATTGGCGTGGCGCAGATCAATTTGCTGGTGGATACGCGATTTGCGACGGCCAGCATCATGCCCAAAGGCAGCTTGACGGCGCTGTATTACTCCGACCGTGTGATGGAACTGGTGCTGGGTGGATACGCGATTTCCGTGGCGACCGCGATTTTGCCGATGATGTCGCACCAGGCGGCGGCGAATGACTATGGCGGACTAAAGAAGACGCTGGTGTTCGCAATACGGTTGGTGGCCTTCATTACGGTGCCGGCGATGCTTGGGCTGATGATTTTGCGCGAGCCGATTATCCGCGTGTTGTTCCAGCACGGCGCGTTCGTCGCAGAATCCACGCGGCTCACGGCGAGAGCATTGTTGTACTACGCAATCGCCCTGCCGGGCCTGGCGACGGTGAAGCTGATCGTGCCGGCGTTCTATTCGACAAAAGACACGAAGACACCCGTGATTGTGGCGGCGATCTCCATGGTGCTGAACGTAGTGCTGAACATCGTGTTTCTGGAATTTTTCTTCAAGCGCGTGCAGAACGGTGGACCAGCGCTCGCGACGGCGCTGGCGTGCTACTTCGACTTTTTTGCGCTATTCATTATTTTCCGACTGCGATACGGCGCGCTAGGGACAATGGAGATATTGCGTTCGTTTGGGAAGATTTCGCTTTGCGCGTCAATAATGGGAGTAGCGTGTTGGTTGGGAGTGCACTACACGGGGTTCGCCGTGCACTCACGGTTTCTAATCCAGCTGTTTATTTTCGCCGGAATGATACTAGGTGCGACGGGATTATACCTGGGGCTGGCGTGGGTGTTCCGGTGCCACGAGATTGAAGAGATTTATGGAATCGCGACGCGGCGGAAGCGCGGCGGGGAAGCGTACGTGGAAACGTGATGGAACTCGCGAGCGCTATATCGTCATTTTTAACGCACGTGAAGGTCGAAAAGGGCCTCGCGGCGAATACATATTCCGCCTACAAGCGGGATTTGGCGAAGTTTGAAGACTTCGCAAACAAGCGGAAGCTCTCGCTCGAAAAGGTTTCGCGAGGCGACTTGGTGGATTTTCTGGCCGGACTCTACCGGCAAAAGCTGGAGAGCAAAACGGTGGCGCGAAACCTGGTGTCGCTGCGGAATTTTTTCCGTTTCGCACAGGTCCACGACGCTATCACCGACGATCCGGCGGCGAACCTGGAGTCACCGAAGATTCGGAAGTCGTTGCCGGGATACTTGCGGCTGGAAGAAGTCGAACGCTTGCTCGAACAGCCGGACGGAAGCACGCCGCAAGGTTTGCGTGACCGCGCGATGCTCGAGGTCTTGTATTCGACAGGATTGCGGGTGTCGGAATTGACGGGGCTAAGAGTGAGCGACCTCGACGCGAAGGTCGGGTGCGTGCGGTGTATCGGGAAAGGTGATAAAGAGCGGGTAGTGCCGGTGGGGAAAAAGGCGCTTGCGATTGTCGAGCGGTATTTGCGCGATGGGCGCCCGGAATTGCTGCGAGGCGCGCGCAACGGCATGGTCAGCCCATTTTTGTTTGTGAACCGGCGGGGCGCAAAGATCAGCCGCGTTGGAGTGTGGAAGATTCTGTCGAACTATGGAAAGCGGGCGGGACTGCGCGTTGCGCTGACTCCGCACATGCTGCGACACAGTTTTGCCACGCATTTGCTGGAGCGTGGCGCGGATTTGCGATCGGTTCAGTTGATGCTCGGCCATGCCGACATCTCGACGACGCAGATCTATACCCATGTGGTCGAAGAGCGGTTGAAACAGGTGTATAAAGCGCATCATCCACGCGCATAGCGTGAGGGCCCGGAAGTGAGCGCGGGTGCCGCCGCGAAATTGCGGCCGCATCCTAACGGTGAAGGAGTGCAATGCCTGATTACATGTTCTTGTTGGAGAGCCGGCTACTGCCTGAACAAAGAGCCGCGCTGCTGCGGGTGCAGGAGCTGTCGGCAGCGATGGGCTACAACGTCTATTTGACGGGCGGAACGGTGCGCGACCTAGTAACGGGCGCGTCGCTGCGGGACCTGGATTTTACTGTGGAAGGGAATCCGTCGAAAATTGCGCGCGAATTGGAAAAGGGCGGCGCGAAGGTGCTGGTCGAAGACGAAAAGCTGCGGCAGGTGGAAATTTTATTTTCCGGCGACAGCGAAGGAAGTATCGCGGCGGCGAGGGACGATCACTATGTGCGGCCGGGGACGCGGCCGGAGATTCGCTGGTCAACCATCATGGAAGATTTGCGGCGGCGAGATTTTTCGCTGAATGCGATTGCAATTTCGCTGAATCCGGCTTCGCGTGGCTTGCTGTTGGATCCCACAAACGGGCTGTCGGACGTCGAGCGGGCGGAAGTGCGCGCGCTGATCATTCACAGCTTTACGAACCAGCCGGTGCGGTTGCTGCGAGTGCTGCGGTTTGCGGCACGCATGGGTTTCAAGCTCGAGCAGCGAACGCAGGAGTGGTTTGACCTGGCCATCGAACGCGACTTGCATCACACGATTACGCCGGAGGACGCAGGTGCGGAACTTCGGGCGTTGGCGCGAGAAGAAAATCCGGCGGCGATTCTGAAAGCGTGGGACGAACACGATTTGCTGGAAACGGTTCATCCGGTGCTGGCGAAGAAGCACCCGGACTTTGACTCGGTCGTTCGGCTCAGCAAAGTGCGCGACGATTTGTTCATGGCGGGACTGCGGCCGCGACTAGCGACGCCGATGATGCTGGCGATTCTGGGACGATTGAAAGACCGCGAACAAGGCAGTTTGCTCCACAAGCTTGGTTTCCGCGCGGCGGAAGTGGACCACATTCTGGGATTTGAAGACGAAGCGCACGCGGCGGGGAAGGAACTAGCCGGTAAGAAATTGGCTACACCCATTGACGCGTACCGCTTTTTAGAAAAAATGCGGACGGATACACTGGCGCATCTGCTGGCGTTTTCTTCGAACTCAACGGCCGTCTCCAAAATCCGCGCCTATTTGCATAAGTGGAGACCGCTACGGCAAGGAATTCCCGCGATCGTGAACGAACTCACCGCGATCGGAATGCCGCCCGGGCCTAAGTTTGACACTGTCGTAGACCAGGTATTCGCGATGCAAATGACTGGCAGAGGGAAAACGCCGGAAGAGCGCGAGAAGATATTGCGCAAGCTCTCCGGAATTAAAGAACAACCGAAGCCGAAGGAAACGAAGGGCAAAGAGAAGAAGCATGCCGGGAAAATAGTTGGCCGGGCGGCGCCTGTTCCGGCCGGCAAGGCAACTACTCCGCCAGCGAAAGTTGCGGCGGCGCCTGCGAAACATCAGAAGGCGGCCGCGCCGGCAAAGCCGGAAAATAGGAAGAAGAAGAAGAAGTAAACTGCACAAGGACCGAATGGCTGTTGAAAACGCGAGAATGTCGTTCGCATTTCGTACGCAAGGGAATTAGAATCGGAATTCATGGGACGCCCCGAGTTCGTTCATCTTCACGTTCATACCGATTACAGCCTGCTCGATGGCGCTTGCGAAACTGGCGAGCTTCTCGACGAAGCGTCCCGCCAGAAAATGCCGGCCGTGGCGATTACGGATCACGGCAACCTGTTCGCGGCAGCCAATTTTTTCAATGAAGCGAGCAAGCGCGACGTAAAGCCGATTATCGGTTGCGAAGTGTATGTCGCCAAAGGAAGCAGACACGACCGCGGCGAGAAATCGGCGTCCAACGCCGCAAACGACCGTGATGATTGGGAGCCTGGCCAGCGCGGTAACAATCACCTGGTGCTGCTTTGCGAAAACATCGAGGGCTACCACAATCTGATCAAGCTGGTGTCCGCGGGATTCCTGGAAGGTTTCTATTATAGGCCGCGAATTGACTACGACCTTCTTGCCAAACACAGCGGCGGATTGATTGCGCTTTCGGCGTGCCTGCAAGGTGCGGTAACGGAAGCGGTGGTCGAGGAGAAATACGATCGCGCTCGCGAGAATGCATACCGGTTGCGCGACGTATTTGGAAAACAAAATTTCTTTTTGGAGATTCAGGATCAGGGACTAGAGATCGAGAAGGGTGTGAATCCGCAGTTGGTGAGGCTTTCGAAAGAAACCGGCATTCCGCTGGTAGCGACAAATGATTGCCATTACTTGCATCACAAAGACGCTCACGCGCAGGAAGTTTTGCTTTGCATTCAGACCGGCAAGACGATGAGCGACGAGCGCCGAATGAAATTTCCGACGGACCAGTTCTATTTCAAGACGGCGGACGAGATGTTTGGAATCTTTCGCGAAATTCCGGAAGCACTGCAACGGACAGTGGACATTGCGTCGCGTTGCAACGTGAAGATCGAGCGCATTCCGAATCCGTTCCCGGAATTTAAGGTGCCGGAGGGGCACACGGCGGGAAGCTATTTTGAAAAAGTGGTGCGGGAAGGTTTTGCGACGCGAGTGCCAACTCTGGAGCGGCTGGCGAAGTCCGGTGCGCTTAGCAATCCGCTATCGGAGTATGAACGGCGCCTGAGCAGCGAAATCCAGATGATTCAGAAGATGCGGTACGAAGGATATTTTCTGATCGTTTGGGATTTCATTCATTATGCACGCAGCCAGGGAGTGCCGGTGGGACCCGGCCGGGGATCGGCCGCGGGAAGTCTTGTAAGTTATGCGCTGCGGATTACCGATGTGGATCCGCTGCAGTACAACCTACTGTTCGAACGGTTTTTGAATCCGGAACGAGTTTCGATGCCGGATATTGATATTGATTTTTGCATGCGCCGGCGCGGTGAGTTGATTGAATACGTCACGCAGAAGTACGGCCGCGAGAACGTCGCGCAGATTATTACGTTCGGAACGATGGCTGCAAAAGCGGCGATCAAGGACGTAGGCCGCGCGATGGACATTCCGTACACGGAAGTGGACCGCATCGCGAAAATGGTTCCGGCAACGCTGGGCATCGAGCTGGAAGATGCTCTAAAAGAAGCCCCCCAACTGAAATCTGCGATCAACGCAGACGACAAGTTGAAGGATTTGATGGCGGTGGCGCTGCGGCTGGAAGGTTTGGCGAGGCATGCTTCGACGCACGCGGCAGGTGTGGTGATTTCACCGGCGCCGCTGACGGATCTGGTGCCCGTTTACAAGACGAATCGCGACGAAGTCACAACGCAGTACGACATGAATGCGCTGGAGCGAATCGGTTTGCTCAAGATGGATTTTCTTGGGCTGACGACGCTGACCGTGTTGCAGGACGCCGTTCTGATGGTGGAGCAGAACCGCGGCGTCCAGGTCGATCTGGAAAATCTGGCGCTGGATGATGAAGCCACATACAAACTTTTCTCGCGCGGCGATACCACCGCGATTTTCCAGTTTGAGTCGCACGGCATGCGCGACATTTTGCGGCGTTACCAGCCGACACGGATCGAAGACCTGACGGCGCTCAATGCGCTGTACCGTCCGGGACCGATCCAGGGCGGAATGGTCGATGATTTTATCAACCGCAAGCACGGCAAGACGAAAGTCACCTTCGAACTGCCGCAGCTGCAGGACATTCTTCAGGAGACCTACGGCGTAATTCTGTATCAGGAGCAGGTGATGCAGATTGCCAACCGGCTGGCGAACTTTTCGCTGGGTGAAGCCGATATTTTGCGCCGGGCGATGGGCAAGAAGAAGAAAGAAGAGATGGCGGCGCAGCGGGCAAAATTCTTGAATGGTTGCGCGAACAACAAGATCCCGGAGAAGAAGGCCGAGCGAATTTTCAATCTGATGGAAGAATTTGCGGGATACGGATTCAACAAGTCGCACTCTTGCGCCTACGCGCTACTGGCGTATCAAACGGCGTACATGAAAGCGCATTACCCAGTGGAGTTCATCGCGGCGCTCCTGACATCGGAAACCGGAAATGCGGACAAGGCGGTGAAGTACATTAACGAAGCGCGCGGAATGAGTATTTCGATTTTGCCGCCGGATGTGAACGAGTCCGATTTATATTTCACGCCAGTGGGCGAGTCGATTCGCTTCGGGCTTGCCGCGATCAAGAACGTCGGCGAGAACACCGCGAAGGCAATTCGCGGTTCACGGACGGAGCAGGGGCGGTTTACGTCGCTTTACGATTTTTGCGAACGGATTGAACCGAAATTCCTGAACAAGCGAGTTTTTGAGAGTTTGATCAAGTCCGGCGCAATGGATTCGGTAGGTCCCAGAGAATCGATGCTGGCCAGCGTGGATGATGCGGTCGCGGCGCTGCAACGAGTCGCGCGAAACAGGGAATCGGGGCAACACGGACTTTTTGGCGGCGGTTCGGCGCCGGCAGCGGCGCCATTCGAGCTGCGAGACGCGGCGCCGTGGAGCGAAGAGGAGCGGTTGGCGAGCGAATATGCGATGCTCGGGTTCTACGTTTCGGGCCATCCACTGGAGAAGTTCGCCTCGCGGCTCGAGGAGTGGAAAGTCCTTAGTCTGGGACAAGTGGAAGGGGAGCGAAACGGCAAAGAGATTGCCGTCGCGGTATTGATTGTGGGAACGCGGCCGATGCGTTCGAAAAAGGGTGCGCGGTGGGCCATCTTCACAATTCAGGACATGACCGGGATTCAGGAGTTGCTGGCGTTTCCGGAAAGTTTTGCGCGATTCGAAAGCCTGCTCAAGCCGGGGACTCCGCTGCTGCTGAAGGTTCGCGTGCAAGTGGAAGAAGCAGGAACACGGCTGTCGTTGCAAGAAGCGCGCCGAATCGAAGATATCGTGGAGAAAGTCGCGAATCAAGAATTCCGCGTGCGGATGAACATGCAAGCGCTGAATGATGCGACGCTCGATCAGCTCGAGCGTTTGTTTGAAGGCACACCGGGCGTAAGCCAAGTCATATTCGAACTGGTGTCCGCCGATGGAACGGTGGCAACGGTGGCTTCGCAGCAGCGCGTGAAGGTGACGCCGGAACTGGTCGAAGCCGTTCGAAGGCTAAAGGGTGAACAGGCAGCGGCTTAGGACAACGAATGAGCGCAAAAGGGAAAACAAGAACGGATCCGAGCGAGCAAAGACAGCGCGAGATCGAGCGACTGGAGAAAGATGTGGAAGATTTGAAGCGGCTTGCCGGAACGGCCGAAGCGGATGCGGAACTCGAGCGCGTAAGACAGGAAGTTGCGGAGCTGCGGCGCGAGTTTTACGCCCATCTCGGGCCGTGGCAGCGAGCGCAGATCGCGCGGCATCAACAACGGCCGTACCTGCTGGACTTTGTGCAGTACCTGTTCACGGATTTTATGGAGCTGCACGGCGACCGTGCGTTCGGAGACGACAAAGCAATCATCGCTGGACTGGCGAAATTCCACGGACGGCCCGTCGCGGTAGTCGGTCATCAGAAGGGGCGTGACACGAAACAACGCGTGATTCGCAATTTTGGGCAACCGAAACCGGAGGGTTATCGGAAGGCGCTGCGTGTGATGCTGCTCGCGGCGAAGTACCATCGCCCGGTGCTGACGTTCATTGATACTCCCGGCGCGTACCCGGGAATTGACGCAGAGGAGCGCGGTCAGGGTGAAGCGATTGCGCGAAATTTGCGTGAGATGTCGCGGCTGCCCGTTCCAGTCATCGTAACGGTGACGGGCGAAGGTGGATCGGGGGGCGCGCTCGCTGTGGCGGTGGGCGACCGCGTGAATATTTTGGAGAATAGCTTTTATTCGGTGATTTCGCCGGAAGGGTGCGCTGCAATTATGTGGCGCGATGCGGCGAAGGCGGAAACCGCGGCCGAAGCGATGAAAATCACCGCGAAGGATTTGAAGGACTTTGGCATTGTGGATGAAATTGTGCGCGAGCCGGAGGGTGGGGCACACACCGACCATGAGGCGGCGGCGCGTCTACTGGGCGATGTGCTGGACCGGCAATTGGCGGAATTAACGCTGACCCGGCCGGAGATACTCCTTGAGGGACGCTACGAAAAGTTTCGGAAGATGGGTCAGTTTTTCGATATTCAAGGCTGAAAACCCACCGCAATTAGGACGGGAAAAAAGTTAGACAAATTCGGATGCTCCCTCCTGTCCGAAAAGGCAATTAATCCAGTAAGTCCCTATATTTCAATGATATGAGTTGGTACTACGATTGCCTTATTCTCTCTCAGACGGGCCGCCCTCCCCTTAACGAATGCCGGACCCCGTCCAAGGTAAAAGGTGATCTAGCCATGGGCCGTATCAAGGTTAGCTTGCGAGTTTGCTTGGGACTTTTGTTCCTCACTTGCGCCGGCGCAGCGCCTGTTCTTGCCGACTCCGTGCAGGTGCAATACACGGTGACGGGAACGTTCAGTTCGAGCGTAGGCTCGGCACCGCTGAGCGGGCCGGATGGCACGTACTCGATGAATTTCACATTGCCGCAGACGCCAACTCCGGATTACGTTGACGCTACCGCCGGCGACTTTGCCATTGTGAATGTGCCGATCAGCTATTCGTTTCAGTGTCAGGGGTGTTCATCCGCGACCAGTTTCACAGGCACGGCGGAGGATGTGGATTTCGCCGGACCCAGCCTGGGCGGTATGTTTGTCGTCGAATTTTTGACAGGTGGCCACGACTACTATTTCCAGTTCGCCGGTGACACACTTTTCAGCGGGCCCGTTGATCAGCCCATACTTTTGCCGGGCGGCCCGTTCGATCTCGCGAAGGCAGGCCTGTTCGGACTCGACAACAACGAGTTTGTAGACTTGGGAAGCGCCACCGTGCAGGGCGTCGCTACGCCGGAACCATCAACGCTCGCGTTGCTTTTAACGGCCGCGGCCACACTAGGTTTGTTCGCGCTCCTCAAGCTTCAGCGCGCATAAAGTCTTCAGATTTTCCCCCGTAGCAGATAGGAAACTCATATCGCAGGATTGTGTGGGCGAGGACTCCCTCCGGAGCTAGTCTGAAAGTGTCTTCGGGGAGCGGATTGGCTTGGGGGCTGGCACCGCCAGCAGGCAATTCGCGGAAAATGGGAACCTTTATGTCCGAACCTTTCCGTCCTTATGAAAAGTTGGTGGAGATTACCGTTCTGGGGAAGAAGTTCAACGTGCCCGAGCGGAATTCTCTTTTGCGCTGCTTCCAGTTCATTAGCCCGGAGACGATCCCGTACGGCCGCTTTTGCTGGAATCAAGACTGCCAATACTGCCGCGTGACATGCCAGCTGCCGGACGACGACGAACCGCGGGAAATGCTGGCTTGCAAATTTATTGTCATGCCGGGCATGGAAGTCTCTGAATTAAGCCAGGAACTGAAGTGGTGCCTGCGGTCGAAGCTGCCGCAGGACGCCACGGTATCGCAATAACCCCCCGTTTGAGTTCCGCTTTACCCCGCCCACGATGGATGCGAAAGCGGGTCCCTCGTCCGGTCGCTGTCGGGTCCCGCAGCAGTTTGCTCTGCAGCCATCGGTGCACTACGATGGTAAGAATCCATCATGAACTCACAAGCTGCGGTAAAAGAGCTGACGTGCGACGGGTGCGGGCTCGGGGCTTCGTCTGGGCATATCGCCCGGCGATTGCGGCGATTGGAATTGGCGACACGCTACCGGCCGATTCACGTGCAAGCAGTGTTTCTCGGGGCGCAGTCGCCAAGCGATGACAAGAGTTTCCTGTATGCGGCGGAGACAGGATTAAGCGGCGAAGCGGCTGCGCTGCTTCGGGCTTTGGGAATTCAGGCCGAAGGACGGGACGTCGAAACGGTACTGGCGGAATTTCAGAAGCGCGGGTTGGTTTTGACGCACGTCCTGGAATGCCCGGCCGAGCCGGAATGCGAAACACCGAATTTGGTGGGCGCCTTGCAAAGCAAATTGCCGAGTGTGGCCAGGCGATTGCGCGGGTCGCTGCGGCCGAAGCGGGTGATCCTTATTTCGAGGGACCTCGCACCGGTGCTGGATGAGCTGAAGAGCTCTCAACTCGGCGGGGAATTGGTGCTAAACGACGGATTGCCCTTCGATTTGGCGGACGGCGCCAGTGTGAGCCAGCTCACACTGGCGGTACAGGGCCTGTGATAAGATTCACTTTTACGGGCGACTGTAGGTGGTCACGATGAAGAAACAAGCCAAATTTGGGATTGGAATCGGCATCATTTTGGTGTCCATGGCGAGCCTGGCGTGGCTCGGTTACGGCGAGAGCAAAACGTATTACCACACGATCGCCGAGCTTGAGACGCTGCACGGAACGGCTGCGGCGCACCGTATGCGCGTGGGCGGCACAGTGCAGCCGGGCAGTGTTCATCGCACAAGCGGAAAAACCGACTTCGTGTTGCTGGGCGAAGGGAAGGCCCTCTCGGTTAGTTACACGGGCAATGACCCGCTGCCGGATTCGTTTATTGACAATTCTCAGGCGCTGATTGAGGGCCGGATGGGTTCGGACGGGCGGTTTGTCGCGGAGCATGTGCAGGCGAAATGCGCTTCGAAGTACGAAGCGGCTCCCGGCGAGGCGCCAAAGCCGTCGAGTTCCACTGGCCGTTCGTAGTTCGCGTAGATACAACACGGCGCGCTCGGTTCTGAAAGTGGAGGCAGCGTGGACGTATTTGGTTCGTTTGCACTGTTACTTGCCTTTGTTTGTGCGCTGTACGCATTGGTCGGCGGAATCGCGGCCATCCTCACACGACATGCCCTGTTAATTAAGAGCGCGCGCCAGGCGGGCATGGCGGCGTGCGCGTTGATTTTCCTGGCGACGTTCAGCGTCGTATATCTCTTCGTCACCGACAACTATTCGATGGCCTATGTGGCGTCGCACAGCAATCGCGACCTTGCAACCTTTTTTAAAGTGGTCGCCCTTTGGTCCGGCCAGGAAGGCTCACTGCTGTTCTGGTGCTTCCTGATGTCCATCTACATTTTTTCCGTGTTGATCGCATACCGGAACAAGCACGGCGAATTGATGCCGTATGTCGGGACAATCCTCGCCGGCGTGCAGCTCTTCTTCTTGACCATTAGCAACTTCGTGGCGAGCCCATTCAAGGCGCTGGCGATTGCGAATGCTTCCGGCGGACTTGAATACTACATGCGCGCGGACGGAAGCGGGCTGAATCCGGTGCTTCAGTATCCGGAAATGATTATTCACCCGCCCAATCTTTATTCCGGCTATACCGGATTTACGATTCCATTTGCGTTCGCGCTCGCGGCGTTGCTCGGCCGATATCCCGGCGAAAAGTGGATCCACCTGACGCGTAAGTGGACGATGATTGCGTGGTGCTTCCAGACAGTCGGAATTTTGCTTGGAGCGCATTGGGCGTATGCGGTGCTCGGTTGGGGCGGCTATTGGGGCTGGGACCCGGTTGAAAACGCTTCGTTTTTGCCGTGGCTGACCGGCACGGCGTTTCTGCATTCGGTGATGATGCAGGAAAAACGCGGCATGATGAAGGTGTGGAACGTGTGGCTGGTATTCATCACGTTCATGCTGTGCATTCTGGGAACGCTGTTGACGCGAAGCGGCGTGGTCAGTTCGGTTCACGCGTTTGCACAATCCAATATTGGAAGTTGGTTTGTTGGATTTTTGCTGGTCGTGATTGCAGTGTGTCTGTTCGCATACTTGAAGAATCGCGATTACCTGAAGAGTGAGAATCAACTCGACTCGATGGTTTCCCGCGAGTCGAGCTTCTTGTTCAACAACCTCGTGCTGCTTGTGGCGTGCATCGCGATTTTGTCCGGCACGCTGTTCCCGGTTTTTTCGGAATGGTTCACGGGCTCGCGCATCAGCGTTGGCGCCCCGTTCTTTAACAAAGTAAATATCCCACTCGGACTGCTTCTGCTGTTCCTCACGGGCGTAGGGCCATTGCTTGCATGGCGGAAGACCTCTGGCGAAAGCTTGCGGCGAAACTTCCTCTGGCCGAGCGTCATTGGAATAGCCGGCGGCGTGTTGGCTATCGCTCTTGGCGCACGCAATTTTTACGCGATCGTTTGCTTCTTATTGAGCACGTTTGTCGCGGCAACACTTGCGGTCGAATACTACCGCGGCGCCAGAGTGATTCGTGCACGGAGCGGACTGAATTGGTTGTCTTCCGCAATGGAATTGACTCTGCGGAATACGCGACGGTACGGCGGGTATATCGTGCACTTCGGCATGGTCATGATTTTTGTCGGACTGGCCGGACAGGCCTTCAACAAAGAAGTGCAGAAGGAAATTGGCATTGGCGGCACGGTGAAGATCGGGCCGTATGAACTGCTGCTTCAGGCGGTCGATCAGAAACAAGAAAAGAATTACATGGCCGAGCGGATGATCGTGGAAGTGATGAAAGACCACAAGCCCGTTATGATTCTTTTTCCCGAGCGGCGCAATTTCCCGACGAATCAGGAGTCAGGAACCATGGTCGCGATCTATTCGACGCTGCGCGAAGACCTGTACGTCGTCTACGCCGGCGTGAATCAGGGAAGCGATGTGCCGACGATTCACGTGTTCCTGAACCCGCTAGTGAAGTGGGTTTGGTATGGCGGCATTGTGGTCGTTATGGGAACGATCGTGGCGCTCGTCACACCTCGCCACGCTGTGCTTGTTTTGTCTGGTTCAAAGGTGCCGGAGACAGTTCCGGGGTTTGCAACCGCCGTACCGAGCACGGTGACCTTGAGGGAAGGGCATGACTAGAGCGAGAAAGATCCTGACGTACACGTTCGCTGCTTCGCTGGCGCTGGCACCGGTTGCCGCTCTGAGCGTGCGCGCGCAACTTGATCATGCGCATGAATTGGGCAAGCTTGTTAAGTGCTCGTGCGGCGGCTGCGAACAATCGGCGGGAACGTGTTACCACGTGGGCGGCGCCTTTTCCGGGCCGTGCGACATGGCCAAGACGATGATCAAGGAGATTCAAGGTCACCTGGATAAAGGCTTGACCGATGCGCAAGTGATCGAAGCGATGATCAAGGAGTACGGGACGGCTGCGTACGTCGAACCGCCAAAAACGGGATTCGGGCTGGTGGCTTGGCTGTTGCCGGGCGTGTATTTGCTGGCTGGCGCCGGACTTGTGGTCTTCGTGATAAGCCGATGGAGGAAGCGCGGCGTAGCGGCTGAAGCGGTCGCGGCAAATTCGAAGACCATCACACCGGCAATGCTGGAACACGCGCGGGCTACGGCGCACAAAGCGACGGAAGAGTGAGGTTGCTATTGCTGCCATTTTTCGCGGCGACCGCGGGTTTAAATGACTGGGCCGTGCTCGGAGCGTGCTTTGCGCTGGCAATGGCGGCGGTGTTGTTCATTTTCTTTATTCAGCCCGATGCGTCTGACCTGGCGCCGCACCGCTCCAAACTGGATCAACTATTGGAACGGCGCGACACAATTTACGATAATATCCGCGACTTGCGATTTGAAAACCGCGCAGGTAAATATTCGGAAGGCGACTACGAGCAAATGAAGACTTCGCTGGAGATGGAAGTAGCACAGGTGCTGCTGGAAATCGATCAGGTGACCGAATCGCAAACGAAGCGTCCGCGCGGGCCAAAGACGGTTTCTTCCGCAGAGGGCAATCGATGAAGTTTTCCGTGCGGCGGTTGTGGGTGCTTGGGGTTCTGTGTGCTTTGGCTTGCGCTTCAGCGCATGCGGCAACATTGCAGGGCAAGGTCACGAACGCAACAACGGGCAGGCCCGCCGCGTCGGTCGAAGTGATCCTGCTTCAATTGCAAGGCGGGATGCAGCCTGTAGCGAATACCAAGAGCGATTCGCAGGGGCAGTTTACCTTTGACAATCCGGCAATCGGCGCGCAGCCGATGCTGGTGCGCGCGGTGTACAAAGGCGTGAATTTTCACCAGCCATTGCCGCCGGGAAAAGATTCGGTCGAAGTCAATGTCTACGACCTGTCTGGCGACGCCAAGGCAGTCACCGTGCCGTCACATCTGATTATTTTTCAGCCCAATGGGGCGAGTTTGACGGTTGCGGAGCAGTTGCTCATACGGAATGAAACGAAACCGCCGGTGGCTTTTTTTCGCGCGGACGGCAATTTTCAATTCTCATTGCCGGACAAGGCGGAGCTGAAGCAAGTTGCCGCGGCTGGACCGGCGGGCATGCCGGTCACGCAAACCCCGATTGAAAAGGGCGGCAACAAATACGCATTCGCGTATGCATTCCGGCCAGGAGATAGCGAAGTTCGGCTTGCGTACGAACTTCCGTACGCGGGAGATGCCGCGACGATAAAACTCACACCATCGCACGGCGAGCCGCGAATGATTTTGGTGGTACCGCCGAGCGTCACCTTGTCCGGCGATCAACTGACTTCGGCCGGCCAAGAGCAGGGAATGAATTTGTTTGAGCACACGATTGCAGCCGGCGCGAGTGCCTTTACCGTCAAACTTTCCGGAACCGCGCCACCTCCGCAGGAAGCGAGCAACGCCGGCGGAGACGCGCAATCCGCGAACGGGCGGCAAGGCGGAGAAGACGCCGGCACCAGCGGGGGCGTACCGATTCAGGTTGTCCCTGGGCGACTGGATTCGCTGAAGTGGCCGGTGTTTGGCATCCTGGTGATTGGTTTTGCGTTTGGCGGATATCTGCTTTCGAGGAAGACCGTGGTGGTCCCCGGGGGTGGGGCGGCGGCCGTGGTGAACCCCGTCTCCAGTGAGAAAAAGAAGGGCACGGCAACCAGACTCGCGGGCAGCGCGAAAGCTGAAGCCGCCGTGGAGCAATCGACGTCGATGGCTGCGCTCGATCAACAAACGGCGATGAGCCTCGACGGTCTGAAAGATTTGATCTTCAAGCTGGAGTTGCGGCGGCAGGCCGGCACAATTTCCGAAGCCGACTACGCGGCGGAACGCGCCCGCGCCGAGCAAATCCTACGAGACCTGGTGCGAGGCTGACGCGGTGAGCGAGCGCATCGGCCGCCCCGCGGGACTTAAATTCACAAAAATCGAAAAACGATTTGGCAGTCTCTATGCGCTGCGACGATTGGATTTGGAAATCGCCGCGGGCGAGTGCGTTGCGTTGACGGGGCGGAACGGCTCGGGAAAGACGACGCTGTTGCGCGTGGCTTCACAGTTGACGCGGCCGACGCGCGGCGAACTAGCTTTTAGTGGTTTGAAGGAAGGCGCAGTCCCGGCGATTGGCTATGTTTCGCACGCGATCATGCTCTATGAGGAGCTGACGGCGGAAGAAAATCTTCAGTTGTTTGGGCGACTGCTGGGAATCGCAGAACCGCGGCGACGGGCACTGGAATTGCTCGAAGCGACCAACCTGGCAGCGCGAACTGCGTCACTGGTGAGAACATTTTCGCGCGGAATGAAACAGCGTCTGGCGATTGCGCGGGCGCTGCTGAACAATCCCGGAGTGATGCTACTGGACGAACCCGGCACCGGGCTCGATACGGAAAGCATGGTGTGGCTGGCGAACCGCATCCGCGAGTTGCGCGATCAAGGACGCACGATCGTGATGAGCGTGCACGGTGAATCGGCACTTTCGCAACTGGCGACACGGGCAGCAAGGCTGGACGCAGGGACGCTCATCGCGGACACGCGAGCCGGGGCCACTTTCCAAAGTGTGTTCGCGGTGGGCGAGGCGTAGATGCGTCTATTCGCCAATACCGCTGCGCTAGTCGGTAAAGAGTTGCAGACCGAGTTTCGCTCGCGCGAACTGCTTATCACTACGATGTTTTTTGTGCTGACCGTAATCGCATTGTTTAGTATTACGTTCGATGCGGCCGTTTCTGATCCGAAAAGCGTTGCGCCTGGGCTGCTGTGGCTTGCAATTCTTTTTTCATCCTCCCTCATGTTACAGCCATGTTTTTTGAAAGAGCGGACGAACGACACTCTGAGCGCACTACGACTTTCGGTTGGGGATCCGTTCGCCATCTTTCTGGCAAAGCTCGTCGCAAATGTCTGTCTGCTGCTAATCACGGAACTCCTGGCGCTGCCGCTTTTTGCCGTGTTCTTCAATGTGAAGATAATGCGGGTATTCCCTCAATTGATACTGGTATTTCTGCTCGGCAGCATCGGAATCGCGGTGACCGGAACCGCTTTGTCCGCGATTTCGTCGCAGGCGCGGATGCGCGAGCTGTTGTTACCGATGCTCTTACTTCCTCTGTTGGTGCCGATCTTGCTTGCCAGCACGGAGGCTACGGCGGCGCTCCTCGGCGAGAATCCGGCGCTCCGCTGGGACTGGCTGGCCATCCTGGCGGCATTCGACGTGGTTTTTTTGACGGCGCTATGGCTTTTCGGCGAATATCTTCTGGAAGAGTGACGTGACCATGGCAAAAACCGGCGTTTACACATTTTTGGTCTGCGTGCTGATGGGCGTGACGGCGTATTTTTCGTTTTTCGTCGCGCCGACAGAATCGACGATGGGGCTGGTGCAGCGCATTTTTTATCTGCACGCGCCGAGCGGAATGGTTTCGCTGATGGCGTTTCTTATTTCCTGCATTGGATCCGTCGCTTACATTTTGACGCGGAGGCCAAAGTGGGATTGGCTCGCCGTTTCTTCAGCGGAAGTTGGGGTGGCTTTTTGCACGGTCGTGCTGCTTACGGGACCGATCTGGGCGCATCCAGCTTGGGGCGTGTGGTGGGCGTGGGATGCACGGCTCACTTCCACGTTGGTGCTTTGGCTGCTCTACGTGGCATTTCTGATTTTGCGCACGATGATTGATGACGCCGACCGCCGTGCTCTGGTCAGCGCGTTTTTTGGCGTGTTTACTTTTCTCGACGTGCCACTGGTCTATGGTTCGATCTGGTGGTGGCGGACGCAGCATCCGCAGCCCGTCGTGTTTACGAGCGCCGGACTCGATCCGACCATGCGGAAAGTTTTCTATTTATCGTGGCTGAGCTTGACGTGCCTGATGGCGCTGCTGATCCGGCAGCGATATGAACTCGAATCATCTCGTGAAGAATTGCGAACGCTCGAACAGGAACTGGAGGCAACTTGAAAAATCTCGACAGCGTGTTTGCCGCGTATCTGATCGGGTGGGGAATTTTCTTTGTGTTTTCGCTGAGCGTGGCCAAGCGGGCCGCCGGCCTCAAAGAAGAATTGGGCCGCTTGAAAGAACGGCTGCAGGATTCCACGCGACAGGGTAAATGAAAAGCGGGAAGTGGGCGAAAGGGAATCGCGTTGAGCGGCAAAAAACGGATCGGAGTGGTGTTGTTTCAGCTGGGCGGGCCGGATTCGCTGGATGCGGTCGAGCCGTTTTTGCGGAACCTATTTCTTGATCCAGACATCATCCCGATGGGGCCGCTTGGATTTTTGCGGACGCCGCTGGCGAATTACATCGCGAAGAAACGGTCGGTTCCGGTGAGCGGTCGCTACGCGATGATTGGGCGCCGGTCACCGATTGGACTTCTGACCGAGCGACAACGAAAAGCGCTGTTGGCGGCGCTGGCGCCGGAAGTGGAGGCCGTCGTGGTTACAGCGATGCGCTATTGGAAGCCGATGACGGATGAGGCCGTAGCTGCGTTGAAAGCGGCAGGACCGTTAGATGAGATTGTGTTGCTTCCGCTCTATCCACACTTTTCCTATGCGACGACCTTAAGTAGTTTGAAGGAATGGAAGCGAGTGTACGGCGAGGGCAAAAGCGGCCCACCGCTGCGCACGATTGGACAGTTCTACAATCATCCGCTTTACATTCAGGCGCTTGTGCAGAAGATTGGCGTCTGCCTGCGGCAGTTTCCGGACAGTTCCAGGATTCATTTGCTTTTCAGCGCGCATGGACTGCCGATGAGCCTGGTGAAGAAGGGCGACCCTTACCCGAACCAGGTGGCAGAGACTGTGCGATTGACTTGCGATCTTGGTGCGCAGAAATACCCGAAGTGGCCGAAGGAACATTTGCTCTGCTACCAGAGTCGCGTTGGGCCGGCAAAGTGGCTCGAACCTCCGTTTCTGGGAACGATGGAGCGGCTTGGGCGCGAAGGCGTAAAAGAAATATTGGTCGTGCCGATTTCTTTCGTCACAGAACATATCGAAACGTTGCACGAGATCAACATTGATGGGCGGATTGACGCGACAAAATATGGAATCGAGCGATTCCGCATGATGCCGGCGGTTGGCGACTCGCCGTCATTCATTGCTTGCTTGAAAGACATGGTGTTGCACGGAACGAATGCTGCCGAGTCCAGCGACGCGCTGCGACGCACTGCCTGACACCTGCAGATTCTTCCCGCTTACGCTATACTTTTTTGTTCGCGAGCGGAGAAATGACCACATCTTATAAACCCCTGTTGCACCGGTATGCAGTATTCGTATTCCTCTGGACAGTTCTGCTTTTCGTTTTTGGAGCGCTGGTGACGTCGAATGGCGCGGCGCTTTCCGTGCCGGACTGGCCGAAATCGTTCGGCACCTGGTTTCCGTCGCTGAAGCAGTTGATTCAGAATCCTGGATCTTTTTTTGAACATTCGCATCGCGTGATTGCGGGGGTGCTGGGGATTTTGTTACTTGGCGAAGCAATCTTGATTTGGCTCATGGAATTGCGGCGCTGGCTGCGTTGGTTTGCCGCGATCGCGGTCGGCGGAGTCGTGGTGCAAGCGGTGCTCGGTGGCGAAGTCGTCCGCAAATTGCTGCAGTATTGGCTGCCGGAACTGCATGCGTGCTTTGGGCAGATTATGTTTGCGGCGATTTTGGGTATGGCCGTATTCACGAGCAAATGGTGGGTGAGCGAACGGCCGATGATTAGGGACACAGGGTCGCCGCCGGTACACAGCGTAGCGGTCGTGAACGCGGTTGTTACGTTTATTCAAGTTTTTCTGGGCGCAGGGTTCCGCCATCAGGACATGCCCATTTGGCCGCACATGGCGGGGTCGCTGGCGGTGCTCGGCACGACGATCTGGATTGCCGCCGTGCTGCGGCGAAGGTTCGATGCGTCGTCGGAACTGACGTTTGGCCGAGTGCTGCTTCACTCGGTGATTGGAACGCAAATTTTGCTGGGCGCGCTGGCATATTGGTCGCGATTGAGCACCGCGGATGCGCCACATCCCATGCCGGTGATGATTTGGCTGACGGTGATTCACACCGTTTTTGGAGCGATCACGTTTGGCGTTTCGGTATTTGTTGCGTTGCTTTGTTACCGCACTGTTTCGCGGGATGGGGCAGTCACGGTTACGAAAGGGCAGCAGGCGATTGCTGGATGAGCACAGCGCAGACAACACAGTTGACGCTGGCTTCGCGCGCCGGGGCGTACGTCGCGCTGACGAAGCCGGATGTGTCGCTGCTGGTGCTGATGACGACGGGCGCGGGCTTTTATATGGGCGCGCGCGGCCCGGTGGATTGGTTGCGGCTGGCGCATACCGTGTTCGGCACGATGTTGATTGCCGCGGGGACGGCGGCCCTGAATCACTACATTGAGCGAGATTCCGACCGGTACATGCGGCGGACGGCCGGGCGGCCTTTGCCCAGCGGTGTGCTGAAGCCGAGCGAAGCACTGCTGTTTGGAGTTGGGCTGGCTGTCGTTGGCGCGGCGGATTTGTGGATTGCCGGCGGGGCGCTGGCTTCAATTCTTGGCATCGTGACGTGTGTGAGTTATTTGCTGGCGTATACGCCGCTGAAGAAGCGCACGGTGTGGGCGACGTTTGTCGGGGCATTTCCGGGTGCAGTGCCGCCGATGATCGGTTGGGCGGCAGCGACCGGTTCACTGGGCCGTGGCGCGTGGGCGCTGTTTGCAATTTTGTTCTTGTGGCAGTTTCCGCACTTTCATGCGATCGCGTGGATGTACCGCGACGATTATTCGCGCGCGGGGATCCTAATGTTGCCAGTAGTGGATCGCGACGGGACGCGGACTTTCCGCCAGATTATTTTGACTTCGATCGGATTGATTGGAATTGGATTGCTGCCGTCGCTCCTCGGATTGGCGGGTGTGCTCTATTTCTTCGGGGCGCTGGTCGTGAGCACTGGTCTGTTGCAGGTTGGCCTATGGGCGGCGAGTTCAAAATCGAATGCGCGTGCGAAATGGTTGATGCATGCGACCGTGCTCCATATTCCTCTTCTGTTAGGACTCATGATGTACGACAAGGTTGCGCGTTGATTTCGCAAGCGGCGGTTAATGCGATTTTGAATGGGACCAGCGCGGCATTGCTTGTGTGCGGGTATGCCGCGATTCGTTCGGGGAAGATGGCCGTTCACAAACGGTTCATGATTTCCGCGTTTGGGGTTTCGACAGCGTTTCTGATTTCCTACGTGATTTACCATATCCGCGTGCACCGGGTTATGTTGTTTCAAGGACAAGGCTGGATTCGTCCCGTCTATTTCACGATTCTGATTTCGCACACGATTCTGGCTGTCGTGATTGTACCGATGATTCTGGTGACCCTAGGTCGCGCCTGGCAGGAGCGTTTCGACAAGCACAAGCTGATTGCGCGATGGACGCTGCCGCTGTGGCTGTACGTCAGCGTAACGGGCGTCGTCGTGTATTTCATGGTGTACCAGGTTTATGCGCCAGTAGGGCGATAGGGCGTATCCCCCCTCTCCCACTTTTCGTAAGTATTGATTCCAAAAAAGTTAAGGACTCGAATGGCTGTAAGTATTGAAAACAGGGAACTTAGCCGACTGGAATTTCCGCCCAAAAGAGGGCAAAACGCGAATAGGTCACAGGTATTGATTCTGCGCGGGTTACTGCAAGGCAGAGACAACCGCGTCGGTGAATTCGGCGGTTCCGGCTTTGCCGCCGACGTCTTGCGTGGTGTGTTTTCCCTCGCGATAGACTTTTTCCAGGGCGGCCTGGATGCGGTGGGCGGCGGGAAGTTCGCCGAGGTGATCGAGCATCATCACGCTGCTCATGAGAAGCGCAGTGGGATTGGCGAGGCCTTTGCCGGCAATGTCGGGAGCTGTTCCATGGACTGCTTCAAACATAGCCGCTTGATCGCCAATATTTCCGCTAGGGACGACACCAAGACCACCGACCAGGCCGGCCGCGAGATCGCTCATCACGTCGCCGTAAAGGTTGGGCAACAGCAGAACGTCATATTGCTCGGGCTTCAGGACCATTTGCATGCAGGCGTTGTCGACGATGAGTTCCTTGTATTCGATGCCGGGATATTTCTCGGCTACGGTCCGAATGGACTTGAGAAACAGGCCGTCGGAGAGCTTCATGATGTTGGCTTTGTGGATGGCGTGAATTTTTTTTCGGCCATGACGCTTGGCGTATTCAAAAGCAAAGTGTGCGATGCGCGTGGAAGCCTTTTCGGTGATGATCTTGATGCTTTCGACAACGCCGGGAACCACTTCATGCTCGAGGCCAGAGTACAAATCTTCGGTATTTTCGCGGACGAGTACGACGTCCACGTTTTCAAAGCGCGACTGTACGCCGGGGACATTTTTCACGGGGCGCAAGTTGGCGTAGAGGTCAAGCGTCTTGCGTAGGGCGACGTTGACGCTGGGAGGGCCGCCGGCAACGGCCGTGGCCATGGGGCCTTTGAGCGCGACGCGGTTGCGTTTTACGGATTCGATTGCGGCCTTGTTGAGCAACGAGCCTTTCTCGGAGCCTTCACTGGCGCGGGCGTGAATTTCTTCCCATTCAATTTTGGCTCCGGACGCGTCAATGACGCGCCGTGCGGCTGCGGCAACTTCGGGCCCGATTCCTTCGCCGGGGATCAAGGTGACTTTATGACTCATGGTGCATTCTAGTGTAAGGGAAGAGCCGCGGGTTGCGAAAAGCCGCAGGCGACAGCGTTTCTGATTGGCAACAGGCCCGCTGCACGAAACGAACAGTTTTGTTATACTAGGTGCGTAAGGTTCCCGCGGAACTAGGCGCGGGAGGAGGCTAAGGATTCCATGATTCGACTGACGTCGGTTGCAAGCTCTAAAGTGAAAGAAATCATGAGCATGCAGAACCCCGTCCCGTCCACGCTTCGCGTGGCGGTGGTTGGCGGCGGCTGCTCTGGCTTTCAATATCACATGGCGTTCGAGAACCAGACGAACGAGAGCGACGAAGTGGTTGATTTTGACGGTTTGAAGGTTGCCGTGGACCAGATGAGCTCCATGTATCTCGAAGGGGTCGAAATCGACTACATCGAGACGCTGGAAGGCGCGGGCTTCAAGTTCAACAACCCGAACGTGAAGAGCACCTGCGGCTGCGGAAGTTCGTTCAGCGTTTAATTTCTCTCGACGACTTTAGACTCCTGAGATTGTGGCGTGTGCCAGGTCTCGGGAGTTTTTTTGTGCGCGGAAGTTGCATTGTTCGCCACACGGGACACTCAATGTACAGCGAATTTGCTTACCAACAGGGCAGGCGGTATTCTGAAGTCCGAGCATGAAAATAGCTCTCGCGCAGTTTAATCCCACCATCGGCGACTTTGCAGGGAACTCCTCTCGCATCCTCGCGCTTTCTGAAACGGCGAAGAAGCGGGGCGCGGATTTGGCGGTATTTTCGGAACTCTGCCTGTGCGGTTACCCACCTCAGGATTTGCTGGAACGGCCTGGATTTATCGATCGAAACCAGAAAGAGCTGAAGACGCTGGCCAAGGCGCTGACGATTCCGTCGGTTGTTGGCTTCGTGGGGCGAGTGAAGAATGGCAAGCTGAAATCGATCGCCAACAAGGCGGCGCTGCTGTGCGGCGGCAAAGTCTTTTTCGAGCAGAGCAAAATGCTCTTGCCCACGTACGATGTGTTCGATGAATCGCGTTATTTCCATCCGGCGGAAAAACAACAAACCGTGGAGTTTCACGGCCAGTCGCTCGGCGTGACGATTTGCGAAGACGCGTGGAACGACGAAAACTTCTGGCCGAATCGCCGCTACGACCGCGACCCCATCGTCGAGCTCTTCCAGCAGGGAACTGACGTGCTGCTGAACATCTCCGCGTCGCCCTATTCGATTGATAAGCGCGCGCTGCGCGTGGACATGCTGCGAGCGATCGCGGTGCATAACCGGAAGCCGGTTGTCTATGTAAACCAGTTCGGCGGGAATGACAGCCTGATTTTCGATGGCGCGAGCGTTGCGCTTACACCGGACGGGAAAGTGGCTGCACAGGCTTTGGCGTTTGAAGAAGACCTGGTGCTGTTCGACACCGAAACGGGTGAGGGAGAGATTCACGAACAACCGCGGCAGGAGATCGAATACGCGTTTCGCGCGTTGGTCACCGGGGCGCGCGATTATGTTCACAAATGCGGATTCAAAAAGGTTTTAGTTGGCCTGAGCGGAGGAATCGACTCGGCGGTTGTTGCCGCAATGGCTGTAGCGGCTCTTGGCTCGGAGAATGTGCTGGGCGTCTCCATGCCTGGGCCGTTCTCGTCGGAAGGCAGCAAATCCGATGCGGCTGCGGTGGCCAAGAATCTCGGTATAGAGTTCATGACGTTGCCGATTAGCGACGTATTTGACGCGTATCGTACAGCGCTGAAGCCCGCGTTTGGACGGCGCAAAGAAGATGTGACGGAAGAGAATATTCAGGCGCGCATCCGCGGAAATTACTTGATGGCGCTGTCGAATAAATTTGGATCGATGGTGCTGAGCACGGGAAACAAATCGGAACTGGCCGTTGGATACTGCACGCTGTATGGCGATATGGCCGGCGGGTTAGCGGTGATTTCCGACGTGCCGAAGCTGATGGTCTACGAACTGGCCAACTGGATCAATCGCGAAAGGGAACTGATTCCCAGCTCGACGATTGAAAAAGCGCCTTCCGCAGAATTGCGACCGGACCAGAAGGATGAGGACAGCCTGCCACCGTACGACGTGCTGGACCGCATCCTGAAGGCCTACATCGAGGATTTAAAGAGTCCGCAGGAGATTGCGGAGAAATACGGATTCGAGATAAAACTGGTGCGCGACATTGCGTCGCTTGTGGACCGTAACGAATACAAGCGCAAACAATCCGCTCCAGGCCTTAAAATAACTTCGCGGGCGTTCGGATTTGGGCGGCCGTTCCCGATCGCGCAGAAATTTGTTCCATAGAGAGAGGGGTTTCCGGTGAGAGCCTGCTGGCGTCTTGTGGTACTTGCAATTTTCCTGGGAGCGGTGGCAGGGAATTCCCCTCTGCGCGGGCAAGCCGCTCCCGGTCCGCAGTCCGATCTGCAGAAGAAAATCGAGAAGTATCTCCGGCACATTTACGCGTTTGGCCCGGAGGTCAAGCTGACCATCCCCGAACCTAAAGAGTCAGAGGTCCCCGGCCTGCTGGTGACCACGGTGGAACTGGTGTCAGGCGAGAGCCACGACACGGCAAAGATGTACCTCAGCAAGGACGGGAAATTTCTGATTCGCGGGGACGTCTCCGACTTGGCTAAAGATCCGCTGGCAGAGACCCGCGCGAAGATCGACCTAGCGAGTGCGCCATTCACCGGCTCTGATCGCCCTACGGTTACGGTTGTCGAGTTCGCGGACTTTGAGTGTCCCGTCTGCAAGAACTTGCACGAGCAGCTTCGGACCATGCTGCCGACCTATCCACAGGTAAAGTTTTACTTTAAGGACTACCCCATCGAGCAGATTCATCCGTGGGCTAAGACGGCCGCCCTCGCGGGACGTTGTGCGTATACGCAGAACCCCAAATCGTTCTGGAAAATCTACGACAGCTTTTATGATGGGCAGGACCTTATTTCAGCTGCGAACGCTTGGGACAAGGCTATGGACTTCGCTGGACAGGCCGGATTGGACCAAGCGGCCTTCAAGAGCTGCCTGGCATCCAAGGCAGCCGCCGACGCGGTGGACGCCAGCGTAGCCAACGCGCGTACGCTCGAAGTCTCGAGCACCCCGACCGTATTCATTAACGGAAGGCGCGTGGTCGGAGCGGACGCAGCCACGATCGAGCGATTTATTCAATACGAACTGGCCAGCCAGAAGTCTGCGAGCGCAGCCACTAAACCTTAGGCTTAAGCAGAAACAATAGGCGGGGAAGCGGGTGAAGGCGTTATCCACAGTGCGTCCACAGGAGCTGAATCCAGCCTCATTTTCTAGTTAACATAATATAACTTATGGGACACGATGCCAAAAGGAATCGTTCGGGAAATCGAGGTTCTGTGGATATCTGGCCGTTACTTACGTCTAGAGGCTGGTATGTTCCCTGTGGCTGGCGCAGGGGTTGCGCCGGTCCCACAGGGCGTTCTGGATTCTGGTTTTGATTGTGGATGTCGCCGTCGCGTCGGCGAAACGCAATCAGCGGGCTTTGGCGGCGACGCGATGGCTCCAATGACAAACCATTGTGCAGCGGCCGATGCGCGGGCGCAGGGAACCTTCGCGGTCAAGTTTGAGGGCGGCATCCTGTTCCTTGCCGAGTGCCGGGGCCTTGGTCTTTTCGTCGGCGAGGGCGGCGGCGGACAGGGGCGTCTGACACGTCTTGGGAGTCGACGGCGAAGTCATAGGGGGCTTTAGGTCTTCGTCGGGGAGCGCGAGCAAGTTGTGCCACGGTCATCAGTTACGGCCTCGTTTGTTCCCTACCCTTTCGGATACGCCTGTCCCACGGCGCAATTGACAGCCCCAACGGTGGCCGCCACACTAAACGAAATAGTGCGCGACAGGTCCCGGTGCGATGGAATCGATGATTCCTGCGCTGTTGGAGGCGCGCAGACAAGACGATGCGGCGTACGTCCCTTCCCGGCCCACTCGACGCTTCGGGCGCCCCGGCTACAACGGCCCCCGCGGAACGCCCCAGCATGTCTGCGATCGTTCCCAATGAAGCGCTGTATCGTTCGCTCATCGAGCGCGTGCCGGGGATTGTCTACATTTCGCATTTCGGGTCAGACGCCAAGTGGCACTACGTCAGCCCGCAAATCAAGGAATACCTCGGATACGCAGCCGAGGAGTGGCTCGCCAATCCATCCCTGTGGCTGCAACACGTACACCCGGACGATCGCGAACTCGTTCTGGCGGAAGAGCAACGCCTGCACAAAACGGGCACGGCATTTTTTGCGGAATACCGAATGGTGTCGAAAGACGGCCGCGTCATCTGGTTCCGTGACGAAAGCATGATCATCCGGCCGGAGGGTTTCGATGTTCCGGTACTCTACGGAATTTTGTTCGACATCAGCGAGCGGAAAGCGACGGAAGTTGCGCTGCGCGAATCCGAAGAGCGTTTGCGGCTCGCGCTCGAAGCGGCGCATCTCGGCATGTGGGAATGGGATCCCGAAACCGATGCGTTGTTCTGGGACAACCGGCACTGTTCGCTGTTTGGCCTGAATCCCAAGGAAGCTCCTGCAACCGCAGCAAAATTTCTCGAACTCGTCTTCCCGGAAGACCGCGAATGGGTGCGCCACGCCGTGCGCGAAGCGCTGCGGCACGACGAAGCGTACGGCGCGGAATACCGTGTACGCTGGCCCGACGGCCGCGAACACTGGCTGGCGAGCGCAGGGCGCGTGCTTCGCAATGCCGAGTCGCGCGCATATCGCATGCGTGGCATTACGTATGACGTGACCGACCGCCGCGGACTCGAAGAACATCTGCGCCGCGCGCAAAAAATGGAAGCCATTGGACAACTCGCCGGCGGAGTCGCGCACGACTTCAACAATCTCTTGATGGTGATACGCGGCCACGTCGAATTGCTGCTCAACCGGCCGGGCGTGGACGCCGGTATTGCGCGCAATGCCGAAGCGATTCAAAAAGCGTCGGATCGCGCGGCGGGCATTACGCAGCAACTTCTCGCCTTCAGCCGCAAACAGGTACTTCAAGCACGCGTCATCGAGATGCGCACCGTGGTGAAGGACATCGCCAATCTTTTGCGGCGCTTGCTCGGGCCCATGGTCGATTTTCGACTGCAGTTACCCGCCGACCCGCTTTGGGTTAGAGCAGACGAAAGCCAGCTTGAGCAAGTCGTTTTGAACCTGGCGATCAACGCTCGCGATGCGATGCCGAACGGCGGCACGGTGACGGCGATCGTTGACCGCGTTACGGGTGATTCACCCATCGTACGGCGGCGTCCGGGAATGCCGGAAGTGGACTACATTCGTCTGCGCGTAATTGACACCGGCACGGGAATGGATGCGGCTACGCAGGCGCGCATCTTCGAGCCATTTTTTACAACGAAAGAGTTTGGCAAAGGCACCGGGCTGGGCCTCGCGACGGTCTATGGCGTCGTTAAACAGAGCGACGGCTGGATCTGGGTTGATTCCACGCTTGGCTCCGGCACGACCTTTGAGATTTTTTTGCCGGCCGTGAAGGAGCCTGATCCGAAAACCATCGAGAAAGAAAATGCCGGCAAAGAAACCGGTGGAAGCGAGACAATTCTCGTCGTCGACGATGAAGAAGGCGTTCGCGAAGTCGCGACGCAATACTTGTCTTCGCACGGATATTCTGTGTTGGCCGCGGAATCCGGTGCGCGCGCTTTGGAACTTGCCGTTGCGCACCCCGGACCGATACACGTCCTTGTTACCGATGCGGCGATGCCCGGCATGAACGGGCCGGCGCTCGCTAAGGAATTACTTGGTCAGCGGCCTGAAACAAAAGTGCTCTACATGTCTGGCTACGCGGAAGACGCTTCCCTGCTCGAAGAAGCGCGCGATCGCGGCGAAGCATTTCTGCAAAAACCGTTCGGCCTCGATACGCTTGCCCAGCGGCTGCGCGAATTACTCAGAAAATAGCCAACGATCTTCCGTCAGCGGAACCATGCGCCGGCCTGATTGGTGCTTACCTTGAAACGCCACGCGCTCGCCGAGAATGTTGATGGGCAATTCCAAATCCTTTGTTGCGGGAGAACTCATTGGCAGAGACTGTTGCGCTTGCGGCGCCCTGAGTGTGTAAACAAAAGAAGTAAGGCCGAGATCCCCGAGTTTCAGACGGTGCTACACTCGAAGTAGCGCAGATACCGGTCTGCGCCGCTTTTCCGATCATTTCGGACGCCGCCAGCAGGAGTCCCCATGAATCGCCATCACCGCAGACTCATCACCATCCGTATCGCGGTCATTCTTCTCGTCGGACTGGCCTTTCTGATCGCCCGACTTGCCCGCGCCCAGGCACCCACCGCCGCGGAGCTCGCCAAGAAAGAAACCGTTGCCTCCGCCTTCACCCGCGGTTTCGGCTATCAGGAGTACCAGGTCCGCTCCGCCGCGGAAGCCATGCCGGAGGACAAATACGGCTTTCGCCCCATCGAGAACAATTTCAAGAACGAAACGCCCGGCTACGGCCCGGCACAGCTCCGCACCTTCGGCGAGCAGGTCAAGCACGTCGCCTGCGCGAACTTCGGCTTCGCCGCCGAGCTCGATGGCACCACTCCCCCGCCCGCCTGCGACAAAGGTGGCTCCAATCCTGCCAAAACCAAAAAGGAACTCCTCATCTATCTCCGCGACTCGTTTGCTGCCGTCAACAAGTCGCTCGGCGCCATGAACGAGAAAAACATGTTCGACCCCATCGAAGGCCCTTACGCCGCACCGGCCACGCGTCTCGGCCTTGCCACCACCATCATCTGGCATGCCGCCGACCACTACGGCCAAATGGCCCTCTACCTCCGCCTCAACGGCATCATCCCCCCCTCCAGCCGCCCCAACCCGCCCAAAGTGCAGGATGCGTATTGAGAGCCAGATCCACGAAAAAATGTCAGGTGTTTGGTTCTAACCGGCTCTAGAGCATGACAATAGTCAGTCTTCGGTTGGCGCGTTACGAGAGGAGATGAGCCATGTCACACAGCATATCGACCTTGCTGATCCGCAACCTTCGTGATGTCTTCGGAGAAAACGATCCCGTTCGCCGGCGCGCCGCCATAGACGAGATTTACACTGAAGATTGCGTTTTCTACGACCCCAGCAAGGGAGTTTATCGTGGCCATGACGAAATCGACCGCATTGCGGGCGCGATCAAAGCTACTCACCCTGAATTCCGGTATCAGCCAACTACCGAGCCCGCGGAATCGGGCAATGGGGGGCTGGTCCGCTGGGTATCAGGCCGGCCGGGTGAGGCGCCAGCTTACGCCGGGACCGATTTCATCATTGCCCGCGATGGCCGGATTGCCGCCCTTTATCTCTTTTTCGACAAGCTATCCTGAGCTGCCGTTCACATCCGCGTCGAACTCTCAAGGCATTTCTCTGAGCTAGCCGTTTTCGACGCGCGCTTTTATATCTACGGATTCCGACCGGATCGTCGGCACATAAAGCCGCCTCTTGATTCTCGCGTCCCTAAAGCGCTCGCGCCCCTCATCGCCAATCCGCAAGATCGCTTTGATGCCGTGCGCGCTCCCATCGAAAAACTGGGCGGCAGAATCCTGAACTCATACTTCGCCTTCGGCCAGTATGACGCCCGTCTCATAACCGAAATGCCGGACAGCACCTCCGCCGCGGCCATCGCGATCGCTTTTGCCGCGGGTGGCTCGCTGCGTAATTGCCAGACAACCGCGCTTATGTCCGCCGCGGAAGGCCTCGCGGCATTCCGCAAGGCCGCTGAATGCGGTTACAAGCCTGTCATTGCGGCCGCCAGCGCTGCCGCCGCGAAGCCTAATACCTGATTCCTCAAGCTGCTTTCTAAAGCCGCTTCAGACGCCCGCTCGTCCTGCGTCTCGCCTGTTCCCTGCCCTTTGCGCGCTTTTTTTGAGTCTCCATAGACATATGCAAATCCATATACTTGTACGCTTACATACAAATACCTAGACTTGTACATTTACGTCAACTTTGCTATTCTGCAGCTGGAATCGCCATGGCAGCAAAACTCCATGCCGTCTTGATCGCCGACGTGGTCGCCTCCACGTTGCAGCAAAGCCTGCGCAGGCGCCTGGGCCAGACGCTTGCACTTGCTTCGCGCCAGCATCTGCACAAAAAACTGATCCGCCTTCCTTACGCCATCACCGCCGGCGATGAATTTCAGACCGTCTGCCTGAGCCTTGCCGCCGTCCCTCAACTCATTCTGGATCTCCGCACCCTTCTCCAGCCGCTTTCGCTCCGCGTCGGCGTCGGCATCGGCCAAATCGCCGACCGCCTCACGCCGCCCGTCAACCGCCTCGGCGGCGAAGCCTTTCAATTCGCCCGTAAAGCCATCGACACCGCAAAATCCGGCGGCCCGTTCAAATTTGACACGCTCACGTTTTTCGCTTCGCCCAACGCCACATTCGACGAAACCATCAATCTCCTTTACGGCCTCAACGACACGCTGCTCGCCGGCCTCACCGCCAAACAATGGAAAACCGTCGCCGCGTTCTCACACACTCCTGAGTTGGCAAAAACGGCTCGGCAGATGAAACTTGATGCTTCCACCATTTCCCGCAATCTCAAACGCGGGTATTATTGGCAACTGACCGCGGCTGCCAAAGTCGCGGCATCGCTCATCGAGCGCTCTCTCGGCTAATGGAAATCTTCTTCCGCACACTCCTGGCGATTTACCTCGCGCATCTGCTTGCGGACTTTGTTTTTCAATCGTCGCGCCTCGTCGAGCAGAAACGCCGCGGCAAACTTTCCGGTTACCTTCTGCACGGATTCATTCACTATTTCACGGCAATCCTGCTCGTCGGTTTCTTCGTTCGCGATTCCGCCACCTCGCTCCGCACGTATCTCGTGCTGCTCACGCTCTCCACAATTCACCTGCTGCTCGACGCGGCAAAAATCCGCCTCACCACTCGCGGCCTTTTGCGCAACGACGCGCTCGCCTATACGTCCGACCAGCTCATTCACTTCTTCACTATCGTTCTCGCGGCTTGGCTTCTCGCGCATGGCCTGGCTCTGACGCAACTCTTCGCGTTCGTTGGCCTCTCCCGCGCCATCCAAACTAAATGGTTCGTGGTGCCGATCGTTTATATGGGAGTCGTTTTCGGCGGCGGCTACCTGATTCGCGATCTCACTCGCGGCATGGCCGAAAGCATCAAGAATCAATCGCCCCGCGAAAGCGGCGAAGAACTGCAGAACGCCGGCCTGTACATCGGCTGGCTCGAACGGTTTCTCGTCGTCACCGCGCTGCTCCTGCATTCGCCGGCCACGGTCGGACTCATCCTCACTGCAAAATCCATCGCGCGCTATCCAGAATTCAAATCCAAACGCTTTGCCGAATATTTTCTAATTGGCACGCTGCTGAGCATCAGCATCGCCATCCTCGGCGGCGCCGTGCTGTCGAAGTTGCTCTTCGGTGCCGTGCAGATTCCCTGAGCCGCGCGATTTCTTCACCGCAGCAGATTTTTTCGCGCTCTGCTAGACTTTTGTTCTGACCATGACGGAACCTTCCCCGCGTCTAGCCGGCATTCGCCTGCATCCGATCAAGTCGCTCGATCCCATAGACGTCAACGAAGCGCGCATCGGTCCCAACGGCGGCCTCGAACTCGACCGCGTCTGGGCGCTCTATTCCTTCGACGGCAAATGGATTAACGGCAAACGCGCACCGGCTATTCACCTGATTCGCGCCACGTACAAGCCGGATCTTTCCAGCGTCGGCCTTTCCGCGCCGGAAGATCATCGCGGTATCGAGCCCGTTCGCGTCAAATTTCCTCAGGACACCGAACGCGCAGCAAAATGGTTCAGCGAATATTTCGAGCAGCCCGTCGTTGTGCGTTACGCCCGCGAGGGCTATCCCGATGACGGCGTTGTCCCCGGCCCCACCATTGTTTCCACCGCTTCCCTCGAAGCCGTATGCGACTGGATTCCCGGCGTGACGCTGAACGAATCGCGCGAACGTTTTCGCGCCACGCTCGAAATCGACGGCGTCCCCGCATTTTGGGAGGACCAACTTTTCGGCCCCGACGAAAATTACGCCGTGCGCTTCAAAATCGGCGCGGTCGCATTCGAGGGCAGCCATCCCTGCGCGCGTTGCCCCGTTCCCCCGCGCAATCCTCGCACCGGCGAAGAAATTCTCGGCTTCTCCCGAAAATTCAGCGACATGCGCCGCAGCTCGATTCCGCCCTGGACACCCGAATCCCGCTTCGACCACTACTACCGCCTCTCCACCAACACTCGCGTCCCTTCCACCGAACAAGGCAAACTCCTTCGCCTCGGCGACCCGCTAACGCTCTCCTAAGTTCGCCAGGCGAATCGCGCGCGCATCGCGTTCTTCTTTCTTAACAATGCTCAGGTTTCTTCCGTAGCGAATTTTCCGGTAAACATCGGCTATCGGGCTGCTGCTCTCTTCTGTCACAGTTTGCGCTGCAAGGCCATCTACAGCGGAATCGCGGGCAATTTTGGATTCCAGCTTGTCGGAGTGTTCGGTTATAGGCCTTAGAAAGTCCAAATTCCTGAAGGGAGCGTATCCGTGCGTTTTTCGTCGAGAGCTGTGTCTTGCCTAGCAGTACTAATCGTCTTTCTAAGTCTCGCGGCGCGTCCCGCTGCAGCGAATCACATCTCCTCCGCCTCCATCTCTGCCAACTGCAACGGTTACACCATCACCATTTCCGGCGGCGACCTGGAGGTGTCCGGAGCCAGAGTCAACTACACGATCCTCGTCACCGACAGCGCCGGTGCCACGTTTACGGTCAACGATTCGGTTGCCGTCTTCGCCGATGGAAACTTGAACTTCAGTGCATCGCAAACCAGGCCGGCGGGGCCTCTGACCGGCAACTTCTCCCTCTCCGGCACGGCAACCTTGGTGGATGGCGCCGGAAACGCCTTCAATTCGGTGGCCATCGACTTTACGCCTAACCCGCTCGTCTGCCCTGCGGCAGGCCAGCCTCCCTGCGCCTCTCCTTCGTCCAACTCGTCCAACTTCAACGGCACGAGCATTAACGGCGGCACCTACATCTGGTTCAGCGCCAACTTCGGTGCCAGCGGCGTGCCAAGCACAGGAGCCACCATCACCTTCACCGGCTCCACGATCGTCCTGGGAAATACCGGGCAAACGCTTTCTGCTCCTAACGCCCAAATCACTTTCTCGCCGAGCGCTTCCTGCGCTTCCACGACCTTTGATTCCATTACCAACACCTGGATGACCACTGTTCCCATCTCCGGCAGCGACGAAATCTTCCTCGACGGCCTGGCATTCCCCGTTCCGGCCGGTTTTTCAGGAAAGATTGATGGCTCCGTGGTCTGGAACGGCAACTTCAGTAGCAGTGCTCCCGGCATTACCGTGCAATGGAAATGGGGCGCCGCTGTCTACACGAATTTCACAACCGACTACAACGCCCTGGCGGTAAAGGCTTCGCATACGAACGCCTGCGGTGTGAACAACAGCGACCACGCCGGAACTCCGGAAGGCACCGACTCGTCGACCGGACGGCCCTTCAAGGGATTTGTCATCGGCGGCGCCCGAGGCGGCGGCGGTTCCAACTTCACCGGCTCCTGGAGCGGAACCGTAGCCGTACACGTCTGCTCGTAGTCTTCAGTCTAGACCTGCCCAACAACCCCGGCAGAGTGAGCGTTCCCCCGCTCACTCTGCTTCTCTTTGTCCGCTGGGTCCCGACACGCCTCATCTCCCGTATCAGCCAGACAAATTCCCGCTTCGGAGGCCGTACGCCAACGCCAAACCGCCTCATTCCCCGACTTCTGTCTTGCCAACTTTGTATTAGTTATGAGAGTCAAAGAGAGACACACGAATGCGCGAGCGCGAAACACGAGCGAACGCGTTTCGCACTTCCAGTGAGAGAAGATTCAGTTCACGTTGAAATTAGTGAGCGGCGGATTTCTTCGGCAGGATATCTTTTTCGAGCATCTGTTCTTTGCGATAGACCAGAGCATTAATGTCGTAGGTCGCGAGTTCAAATCCGTGGCCGTGCGTAATCGCATCCGTTGGGCAGGCTTCCACGCAGTAGCCGCAGAAAATGCAGCGCGAATAATCGATGTTGTAAACGGAGGCATAGCGCTCGCCCGCCGAAATCCGGTTCACATCCGTATTTTCCGCAGCCTCAATGTAGATGCAATTCGCCGGGCACGCAGCGGCGCACAAAAAGCACCCCACGCACTTCTCCAGGCCGCTCTCATCGCGGTGCAGCACATGAATCCCACGGTAGCGCGGCTGAAAATGTACCGGCTCGTACGGATAATTTTCCGTGACCGTTTTGCGGAACATATTCTTGAAGGTCACAAAAAAGCCCTTACTCATTGTGCGGAATGTAGCGAACACTTCGCCGATGGGGGATGCCATAGGGCAAAAGTTTAGCAGAGGGCTCGCGACCGGGCAAATCGCCGCCGCCAAACCTCGAAAGTTTGCGCCATTTTGCAGGCGCTTCTAGGATTTCAATGCGTTGACGATCTGTTTCCCGTGGAAACGGCCGTTCTCGATGAAAATCTCACCGGTGTGGCGCCCGCCTATAACAACGCCGGCTAAATAAAGTCCCGGCACATTGCTTTCCAGCGTCTCTGGATTCTGTGCGGGCTTTTTCGTTTCTGAATCCAGCTTTACGCCAAGGCTCTCGATGAACCCAAAATCAGGATGATAACCGGTCAGCGCGAACACTTGCTTCGCCGGCAAACGCTTCTCCCCGGCGCCGTTCGCTACGATCACTTCGTCCGGTGTAATCTTCTTGACGTGCGCATTGAATAGCGCCTTCACTTGCTCCGCTTTAATCCGGTTTTCGATATCCGGCCGCACCCAATACTTAATCGTCGAGCCCAATTCCGCTCTCCTATGCACAAGCGTAACCCGCGCACCGTTCCTGTATAAATCGAGCGCCGCTTCCGCCGCCGAATTCTTCCCGCCGACGACAACAACATCCTGATTCCAGAACTCGTGCGGCTCCGTGTAGTAATGCGAGACGTGGGGCAAGTCTTCCCCGTCCACGTCCAACTTGTTCGGCAGATCGTAGTAGCCCGTCGCAATCACCACCTTTTTGCTTAAGTATCGCTGCTCGATTCCCTCTTCCGTCTTTGTCGTGACTGTGAAATCCCCGTCGTGCCCATTGAGCCGCAAAACCGTCTCAAACAACCGCAATTCCAATCCGAAGTGTTCTGCGGCCTTCCGGTAGTACTTCAACGCCTCCACGCGCGTTGGCTTTTCTGCGGCACACACCAACGGCAAATCGCCGATCTCCAGCAGCTCCGGTGTCGTAAAAAAATACATGTTCACCGGATAGTGGTAGATGGAATTGCACAAACAACCTTTGTCAATCACCAGCGGCTTCATGCCCGCTCGCACCGCTTCAATCGCACACGCCAGGCCCGTCGGGCCCGCGCCAATGCAAATCACATCATAAGTAGCCATGGGAATTCAGTTTGCCGTGCCCGTTTTTGTTTTGCAAATCGCGGTAAGTTTACTGCGGCGCGCCTTCCGCGAGGATTTCATCCAAACTCTTCTGGAATTCCGCCAACTCGTGCAGCCGTTCCGGCGTGGTTTCCAATTCCTGCTGCTTGAAAACAAAAACTTCCTTGCCGCCCCGCTTTAACCGGACGCCAAATCTTCCCGCGACCAAAAACGATGCCGGCGCCAGAATCTTGAACGCGCCGCCGTCGACCGGAGCAAGCACGGCCGCACACTCCTTGCGCCGCAAGCACAATGCGCTCTCGTACGGCGGAATTGCGATCGGGCGAAACCCCGCCTCAAACAGGCGTTTCATCACCTGCATCTGTCGCTCAGTCAAGTCCATTTTGGGTTTTGTGGAATAGGCTTTAGCCTGTTCGCCCAGCCCTTACGCCGCCGTCGAATCCGCTTCCGAACCTTCAGCACCTTCGAGTTGAGCCAAAATCTCGCGCAACGTCACAATCAGCTCATTCCGCGAAACATGGCTCCTCTTGAACTGAATCCGGAACTTGAACGATTCATTCTGCGGCTCAAAGTGAAAAATAAACGGCTGCGGCCGGTGCGGCCCGCCTTGCTCTTCTTTGCGTTCCCGCCGCGCTTCATCGCGCGTCAAGCCACCTTGCAGGATGCGGTGGAACATCTCCGCCATTTTCTTTTCAGTAGGCTGCCGCGCAATCTGCAGCAGCAGCGACTTCGAAGTGACGCCATGATCGACGCATTTCTTGCGCAGCGACTCCGGAATATTTCGCAACGAAAGCGTTTCGGTTACCGAAGAACGCGCCCGGCCAATCTTCTTCGCGATGTCCTCGTGCGTGTACTCGAATTGCGTGGCCAGTCCGTACAGTCCGTCCGCTTCTTCAAACGGCGTCAAATCTTTTCGCTGGATATTTTCAATTAACGCAATTTCCAGCGTCTCGGCGTCGTCCGCCATCTTTTCGATGCACGGCACTTCGCGCAATCCCGCCGCTCGCGCCGAGTGGTACCGCCGCTCACCCGAAATGATGTAGTAGCACTCTTCGCGCGGCACGTACCGCACCAGCAGTGGCTCCAGCACGCCTTTTTCGCGGATGGACTCCGTCAGCTCCGTTAAATCACCCAGCGATTTGCGCGGCTGATCCGGATTCGGGCGAATCTGATCCACGCGGATCATCCGACCGACTGCCGCTCCGCTGAAACTCGTCAGTTGTTCGACGTAATGCGCGTCATGCCGCATCTTCAGCGCGACGGGTAGACCTATTCTCTTCGACACGATGCATCACCTCCGCTGCAAGCTTTTTGTACTCCACCGCGCCCGGTGACTTCGGCGCGTACGTCAAAATCGTTTCCTTGTACGCAGGGCTTTCTTCAAGCCGCACGTTTTTGCTGATCTTCGTCTTAAACAAAACTTCTCCAAACACGCTGCGAATCTGCCCGTGCGTGTCCTTCGAAATATTTGTCCGCTTGTCGAACAGCGTGATCACCACGCCCAGCACTTTCAAATTCGGATTTGGCCGCGCGCGAATTCGCTCGTACGTTTCCAGTAAGTCGTCCGTACCTTCAATCGCAAAGTACGCCGCCTGAATTGGCACAAGCAAATGCGTAGAACAAACCAATGCGTTTACCGTCAAAATTCCCAAAGACGGCGGCGTATCCAGCACCACGTAGTCGTATTCCTTCAGCACCGGCGCCAGCGAGTCCTTCAACCGGTATGGCGCGTCGAATTGCCCCGCCAGCACTTGCTCAAGTTTCGCCAAAGCCAATCGGCCCGGCCCCAAAAACAGGTTCGGATCTTTCGTCGGCTTGATCACCGTCGCCATCGTCGCCCGCGTATCGCTCAGCACATCGAACATCGACGTGGAAATCTCGCCCGAGTTGTAAAAAGCAATCGTTGAATTGGCTTGCGGATCCAGATCGATGAGGAGAGTTTTTCTGCCCTTGTCGGCGATGGCCGCCGATAGATTGATTGCCGTTGTAGTTTTTCCGACTCCGCCTTTTTGATTCGCTACAGTGATGATGGCGGTCATTCGATTCGTCCTCCGTCGGCTCTCTCTCGTTTCACCTCAGAGACGCCTCCGCGCTGCGCCGCCGCGCTCCAGCAACCGCATTGCAAGATATAGGTGCCGTTCGTACTGTACCCCCCAGAGCTAGCATAACTCTAGTTCGCAACCAATTGTAGCGCAAGGAAAAAGTGCCGTATTCGGGTGGGACCGGTGGAAAACCATCGACCCCAGCCTATTCCGGGTGCTTCGTTCTTTTCTGTGACCTCTCTGTGACCTCCCGACGGCTCTTGCATCCAAAGGGACGGCGCGGCGATTGTGGTCTCCGGACGTTGGTGTATACTCCGCGTCCCGCAGCCGCTGAGTACGATTTCGCACGGAACTCGACCGTCGGTTCAGAGGTTCATTTGCGTGCAATCCCCATCGGCTTGGAAGGAAAGCCATGCCCCTGAAACCTGCAGCAACCCTCAGATTTCTGAATCTTTCGGCACGATTCACAGTGCTCGACCAGCGCCGCCGGGCGCTCTACGCGGTTCCGTTCCTGGCCGGCGCGTTCCTTAGCCTCGCGGCTCTCGCCGGCTGCGGCAAGCAGGCTGCCGCGCCCGGAGCCGCGCCAGACGTCAAGGTCGCCGCCGTCGAACAGCGAGACGTCCCCATCATGAGCGAATGGGTCGCCACACTCGATGGCTACGTAAACGCGCAAATTCAACCCCAAGTCACGGGGTACATCATCAAGCAGAACTACAAAGAAGGCGCTCCCGTTCGTAAGGGCGATATTCTCTTCGAAATTGACCCGCGTCCCTTTCAGGCAGTCCTCGATCAAGCAAAAGCGCAACTCGCTCAAACCAAGGCTCAGTCCGGCAAAACCAAGTTGGACGTTGACCGCGACACCCCCCTGGCCAAGGAACGTGCGATCGCTCAGAGCCAGCTAGACAACGACATTCAGGCAAACTTGGCCGCGGATGCTGCCGTTCAGTCCGCCCAGGCGCAGGTTGAGCAAGCCCAGCTAAATCTCGGCTTCACGCACGTCACTTCGCTTGTTGACGGAATCGCCGGAATCGCCCTGGTTCAAATTGGCAACCTCGTCAATCCGCTGACAGTCCTGACTTCTGTGTCCCAGGTAAATCCTATCAAAGCTTTCTTCCCCATTAGTGAACAGGAATACCTCCGCCTCGCCGAAAAAATCAATTCGCAGATTCACCTGGAAGTCCCAAAGGACGCTCCGATTCTCGATCTAATTCTTGCCGACGGAACCACCTATCCACAAAAGGGCCACATTCTTTACACCGACCGCCAGGTGGATATTGCGACCGGCAGCATTCGAATTGCCTCCGCGTTTCCCAATGCCAAGAATATTTTGCGCCCCGGCCAGTTCGGCCGCGTCCGTGCTTCCACCTACACGAGAACGAATGCCCTCCTCGTGCCGCAGCGCGCCGTGATTGAAATACAAGGCACCTATCAGCTCGCTGTCGTTGGCAGCGACAACAAGGTCAACGTCCGCATCGTCAAAGTCGGCGAACGCGTCGGCTCTGAATGGATTGTTGACAGCGGCGTGAAGTCGGGCGAAATGGTTGTCGTGGAAGGTGTTCAAAAAGTTCGTGATGGCTCTCCCGTCAAGCCCACTCTTCTCGCAGCGAAGGCGGGAGTGAACTAAACCATGTCCAGATTTTTCATCAATCGTCCCATTGTGGCGATGGTCATCTCCATCGTCATGGTCATCATTGGTGCCGTAACGATCGCCACGCTCCCCGTAGCTCTTTTCCCGAACATCGTTCCGCCTGAAGTGCAAGTTCTCGCCACGTATGTCGGCGCCGACGCCCAAACCATCGAGCAATCCGTCGCAACGCCTATCGAGCAGCAAATGAGCGGCGTAGACAACATGAACTACATGTATTCGCTCAACTCCACCGCGGACGGTGGCATGCGTCTCATCGTGGATTACGACGTAAAAACGGATCCCAACACCGACCTGATTCTCACGCAGATGCGCTCCACGCAGGCGCAATCGCAGCTCCCGGCCGATGTAAACAACTTCGGCCTCACCGTCCAAAAAACTGTTACCGCACCGCTGATGCTCATCACGCTCTACTCCCCAAACGGCACTTACGACGCGCAGTTCCTCTCCAACTTCGCTTACATCAATCTCAGCGACCAGATCACTCGCCTCTACGGTATCGGCAGCGTGCAAATCTTCGGCGCCGGCCAATACGCCATGCGCCTTTGGGTCAAGCCGGACCAACTCGCCAAACTCGCCATCACCGTTCCGGAAATTGTCAGCGCCATCCAGGCGCAAAACACTGTGAATCCCGCGGGCCAGGTTGGCAGCGAGCCCGTCCCCAAGGGACAAGAGTTCACTTATTCCGTTCGCGCCCGCGGCCGCCTGTCCTCCCCGGAAGAGTTCGGCCAAATCGTCGTCCGCGAAACGCCGCTTGGCGGAGTAGTCCGGCTCAAGGACGTCGCCCGTGTCGAACTCGGCGCGCAAAATTACAGCGTTCTCGGTCGTTTGAACGGCAAACCCGGCGCCATCATCGCGGCGTATCAGCTGCCGGGTTCGAACGGCGTTCAGGCCGCCCAAGGCCTCAAGAAATTGATGGCTGAAGCCAAGACGCGTTTTCCCGGCGACATTGACTACGTCACTTCACTGGACACCACGCAAGCCGTCACGCAAGGCATCAAGGAAATTGTTATCACCCTTGCCATCGCGATCGTCCTCGTCATCATCGTCGTTTATATTTTTCTTCAGGGTTGGCGCGCCACACTCATTCCCCTCCTCGCCGTACCGGTTTCATTAGTAGGCACATTCATCTTTTTCCCGCTCTTCGGATTCTCCATCAACACACTCTCTCTCTTCGGCCTGGTCCTTGCCATCGGTCTCGTAGTTGACGACGCCATCGTCGTCGTCGAGGCGGTCGAACGCCACATCGAAGACGGCCTCGCTCCCAAGGCCGCCGCTCTCAAAGCAATGGAGGAAATTTCTGGCCCGGTGGTTGGTATCGCTCTTGTACTCTCCGCGGTTTTCATCCCGACCGCTTTCATCCCGGGCATCACGGGCAGGCTCTACCAGCAGTTCGCTGTCACGATTGCCATCTCCGTCGCACTCTCCGCTTTCAACGCGTTGACGCTGAGCCCCGCTCTCGCCGCACTTCTGCTTCGCCCGAAAGCAGCCGGTGGTGGTCTCCTGAAAAAACTCTTCGACAAATTCAATCGCGGCTTCGCCAGCGCGACGAATGCCTACGTCCGCGTTTGCGGTCTTCTGATCCGCAAAAGCGCTTTCGCCCTGCTGTTGCTCGCCATCTTCGGCGCCGCCGCCGGCTTCTTCAGCGCAAAGGTTCCATCAAGCTTTCTTCCCGATGAAGACCAGGGTTACCTCTACATAAATCTACAGCTTCCGAACGCGGCCTCCTTGCAACGCACCGATGAAGTCGCTCGAAAAATAGAAGCAGCCCTCGCCAAAACGCCCGGCGTGCAGTACACGACCAGCGTTGTCGGTTTCAGCCTTCTCAGCTTCGTGCGCACCAGCTACAACGGTTTTTTCTTCATCACTCTCAAGCCGTGGGACGACCGCAAATCTCGCGACGAGCAGTTCCAGCAAATCAAAATGAATATCAATCGCGAGCTTAGCCAGATTCCCGAAGGCATCGCCTTTTCCTTCTCGCCTCCTGCTATTCCCGGCGTTGGCACGTCCGGCGGGTTCACTTTTGTTCTGGAAGACCGCGCCGGCAACGACGTCCAGTTTCTCGCCAACAATCTCAATACGTTCCTCGCCGCCGCGCGCAAGCGCCCCGAAATCGCCGGCGTCAACACCACGTTTTTGCCAAGCGTCCCGCAGCAATTCGTGGACGTGGATCGCGACAAAGTCATCAAGCAAGGCGTCGCCGTGAACGACGTCTACAAGACGTTGCAAGCCTTCATGGGCGGCCTCTTCATCAACTACTTCAATCGATTCGGCCGCCAGTGGCAGGTTTACATCGAAGCCGAAGGCGAATACCGCACGCGCGCCGAAAACGTCGGCCAGTTCTTCGTCAAAAACAATAAAGGCGACATGGTTCCGCTCGCCGCCGTCACAAAATTCGAATCCCGCCCCGGCCCGGAATTCACCATGCGCTTCAACGAATACCGCTCCGCCCAAATCAACGGCGCCGCGGCTCCCGGTTACAGCGCCGGCCAGGCCATGGCCGCCATGGAAGAAGTCTTCGCCCAAACCATGCCGCGCGAAATGGGTTACGACTATTTGGGCATGTCGTTCCAGGAGAAAAAAGCACAACAGGGAGTTCCCGCGTCGGCTGTTTTCGGATTCTCTCTCCTGTTCGTGTTCCTGATCCTTGCCGCCCTCTACGAAAGCTGGTCGCTTCCTTTCAGCGTCCTGCTGAGCACGCCCGTCGCCGTCTTTGGAGCTTTCTTCGTTCTCTGGCTCCGCCGCGTTCTACTCTCCGCATTTCTTCCAAGCTATATGGTGCAAATCGAAAATGACGTGTACTCGCAAATCGGCTTGGTCATGCTGATCGGCCTCGCCGCCAAGAACGCGATCCTCATCGTTGAATTCGCCAAGGAAGAATTCGAAAAGGGCAAACCGCTCGTGGACGCCGCCCTCGAAGGAGCGCGCCTCCGTCTCCGTCCAATTCTTATGACCTCGTTCGCTTTCATCCTCGGTTGCGTTCCTCTTTGGACCGCTTCCGGCGCAGGCTCCGTCGCCCGTCAAATCATGGGCACCGCGGTGATCGGCGGAATGCTCGCCGCCAGCGCCTTAGGTATCTTTTTCATACCGGCTGTCTTTTACGTCGTGGAACGCCTCGCGCTTGGAAAAGCCGGCCGCGCCGCCTTCCCTCAACCACTTCCCGCGAGAGGCGATGATTGAAATGCGCAAACTCTTCGCTTCCCTATTAACCGCGCTTCTTGCCGCAGGCTGCACCGTAGGCCCGGACTACAAGCGTCCGGCTGCCTCCATCCCCGGCGAATATCGCGGAGACGAAGCGGCTAAAGCCGAATCGGCCTCACTCGGCGACCAAAAATGGTGGGACGTCTTTCGCGACGAACAGTTGCAATCTCTCATTCGCGCTGCACTTCAGCGCAACTATGACGTTCGCATCGCCGCCACGCGCATCCTCGAAGCACAAGCGCAACTCGGCATCACTCGCGCCGATCAATTCCCTTCCGTCGATGGCGGCGCTGGACTTTCCTCCCAACGCAGCGCGAAGTCTCCCGTCTTCCCGGCGCTACAGCAGTCGTACGGACAGTTCTCTCTTTCCGCCGCCTGGCAACTCGATTTCTGGGGAAAATATCGCCGCGCCACAGAAGCCGCTCGCGCCTCACTTCTCGCAAGCGAATGGGGGCGTCGTGCGGTGATCAGTTCCCTGGTCGCTTCGGTCGCATCTTCCTACTTCCAATTGCGCGCGCTCGATCTTCAGCTAGAAATCTCGAAAAACGCACTCACGGCCCGCCGCGAATCGCTCCGGCTTACCACGGCGCTCTCCGACCGCGGTAACACCTCCCAGCTCGACGTTCGCCAGGCCGAACAGCTCGTTTATACCGCCAGCGAAGAAATTCCCGACCTCGAGCGCCGCATCCAGCAGCAGGAGAATCTCATCAGCACTCTACTCGGTGACAACCCTGGCCCAGTAACACGCGGCCTTCGCCTCACCGAACAACCCCACTCGCCCGAAATTCCTGCGGGCTTGCCGTCGGCGCTTCTTGAACGGCGCCCCGACATTCGCCGGGCCGAGCAACAACTCGTCGCCTTCAACGCCGAAATCGGCGTAGCTCGCGCCGCCTACTATCCGCAAATTTCTCTCACAGGCTCCGGCGGCTTGCAAAGCGACGCGCTCACGCGCCTCTTCAGCGGCCCTTCTGGCCTTTGGAGTTTCGGCGCTTCTCTTTCTCAACCCATTTTCACCGCGGGAAGGATTCGTTCCGGCGTCAAATCCGCCGAAGCACGCCAGCAGGAAGCTGTGCTCGTCTATCAACAAACCATCCAGCAGTCGTTTCGCGACGTCTCTGATTCGCTCATCGCCTACAAAAAGAATCGCGAATTCCGCGAGCAGCAGGAATTACTGACGGCTTCTGCGGAAGATGCTTCCCGCCTGTCGAATATCCGCTATAAAGGTGGAGTAACCAGCTATTTGGAAGTGCTGACCAACGAAACCAACTACTTCAGCGCGCAGCTTAATCTAGCGCAGGCGCAAGCCAATGAACTCCTGGCTCTCGTGGGTGTCTATCAAGCGCTCGGCGGCGGTTGGCAGGAATGAAGTCTCGCAAAGGCATCAACGGCTGAATTAAAGCTCAACTCCCCAAAATTCTGCCGGCGGCTCGTGTAGTTCCAGGCCCAGTTCCCACCCGGTGCGGCCTTCGTGCCCGCGCCAAATGAGAATCGCGTCGCACGCATTCCCGTTCACTTTGTTCACCAGTCGCAGCTTCTGGCCAACGGGAAAGCCCTGCCGAACGATGGCGAGGCATCCATTCGGACTGACATCCACGGTATACCCGATTTCGCTGTGCTGCTCGCCGCCTTCGTTCCATTCCACGGCTAACGGCACGCGCGAATTCAGCCGTACTGTCGCGCGCAATTGCCCTGTTCTTCCGTCAAGAATCGATTTTCCTTCGCTGAGCACACGAATCTCCCGTTTACGGCCTGCCTCGTCGAATCACCTGATGCGTTCAGCTTAGAAACCAATTTCGCGGGCAGTCAATGGAACTAGTGCGCTAACCGCGCCTAGCAGTTAACCTGACGCTACCGTTCGATCTCTTGAAGCAGCGACGACGTAGCCGGCTTCTTCTGCCGGTTCCGCGGATCTTCCAGATAGTCCTGCAATTCCAGCCTCAAGTTTCCAGCGTTCGTGGCAAATCCCAGCGCGGTCTCGAAATCCACCACTCCCGCACGAATGAATTTATCCAGTTCGCCGTCGAAGTACTGCATCCCGTCCGTGTCGCCGTCGCGCATCGCGTCGAGCAGTGACTTCCCTTCGTTCTCGCCCTTTTCCACATACTCTCGCGTTCGCATCGTGGACTTCAGCACTTCCACCGCCGCAATGCGCCCCTCTCCGTCTTTCCGCGGCAAAAGCCGTTGCGACACGATGAATCGAAACGCTTTCGCCAGCCGCGTGCGAATCGCTTGCTGGTCCGCCAGCGGAAACACGCCGACGATGCGCTCCACCGTTTTTGACGCGTCGATCGTATGCAGTGTGGACATAACCAGGTGTCCGGTTTCCGAAGCTTCCAGCGCAATTTCAATCGTCTCTTTGTCCCGCATCTCGCCCACCAGAATCACTTTCGGCGCCTGCCGCAGCGCCGCTCTTAACGCCAGAGAAAACGTCGGAGTATCGCTGTGCAACTCCCTCTGGTGAATAGTCGCCTTCTTGTGCCGGTGCAGAAACTCAATTGGATCTTCAATCGTCAGGATGTGATACGGCTTTTCCGAATTCATTTTGTCCAGAATCGCCGCCAGCGTGGACGACTTTCCCGAACCCGTCGGCCCCGTTACCAGCACCACGCCGTTTCGCAGCTCGACAACCTCTTGCAGCACGTTCGGCAGTTTCAGCTCGTCGAATCCGGGAATCTTGTCCGGAATCACGCGCATCACGATCGCATTCGTGCCGCGCTGCCGGAAAATGTTCACGCGGAAGCGCCCCACGCCATTTATCGCGTACGACAAATCGGCAGATCCTTCCTTCTCCAGCTTCTGCGTCGGAATCTCATTGCCCGCCAACAATTCGTTCGCAATGAATTTCGTGTCGTGGTGCGTGAGCATCTCCAAGCCTTTGAATTTCAATTCCACGAGTTGACCGCTGATCTCCACCTGCGGCGCCCGCCCGGGCGAAAAAATCAAATCGCTTATATGCGAGCCGCTCTTCAGCATCGCTGTAATCAGCTGCACGATCGAAAATGTCCGTTCTTTTACAACGTTTGTCGTGCTGGCAACCGCACTCGCAACCGCTGCTTCCTGTGGAAGCGTTCCTGTCAGAATACCCATTGGCCCTTTTTCTCTCTCCGGGAACGCCGATCTCCCGATTGGCGTTCCACCTGTCCACCGAACTGCGAAGCGAGCCGTCTGCCTACCCGTGCATTAATCCGTAGGGCTCCAGCTAAGACCGGCTTCCCATCGCAGCCGCTCGCCACACCAGGTTTGTGCGACCACCCAATTATAGAATTTTGCCGCGCGCGCCGTCGCCGCCTCTTCGCTCAAGTCCCGCGTCAATTACCTGTCCTTTCGGCGTGGTCCTTTCCTCCCACCTGATTGGTACTCTTCCGAAAAGTCAAAGTGCGGGGCACTGGCAAAGCCGATTGACCTCTGAGGAAATGCTCTGCAACCGGCAGGTCTTCCTAAGGATAGCCGAGCTCCTACACAGTCGGACAGGTCGGACCTGACCGGCCGTAGGACAGTGTCTACAATCTTGTGAGAAAAATCTGACACAAAAATCATTCTGCCGCCGACAGAACGCGAAATATCCTTTGAGTGCCGACAACGGACAAAGTTCACCGTCGCGATCAGCAATACCCCTGGAAGCGCCACCAGCGGCGCGGCCGGGGCGGCATCTTTCCATCAGCTTATTCAGCGCACGCGGCTGAGAACAGAAGCTGCGCCGTGATCCAGCCTCCCGTTTCTTCGCCCGATTTGCCGCATCTAATCCCCTCCGCGTACACTCTTCCAACTCGACTTCACCCATGTCCCTACTCTCCCATCTCCGCGAAGAGCTTCGCCCCACCGTCAAGCTCGCCGTTCCTCTTGTCCTCGCCGAGCTTGGCTGGATGATCATGTCCATCGTCGACACCATGATGGTTGGCCGCCTCCCCAACAGCGCTGTCGCCATCGGAGCCGTAGCCCTCGGCTCAAACGTTTTCACCACGATCGCTCTCTTTGGACTCGGACTTCTCCTCGGCCTCGACACGCTCGTCTCGCAAGCCTTCGGTGCGGGCCGGCGCGAAGACTGCCATCGCTCGCTCGTCAACAGCATCTACCTCAGCATCGCGCTCACGCCGCTCCTGCTCGCGCCTGTCTGGCTGCTTCCCCGTTTCTACGCGGCAGTCGGTGCCAACGCCGCCGTCGTTGAACTCACCATCCCGTACGTAAAAGCGCTCGCTGTCGGTCTCTGGCCGCTCCTTCTCTATTTCGCCGTCCGTCGCTGCCTCCAGGCGATGAACATGGTTCGGCCCGTGGCATTCGCGCTCATCTCAGCGAATATCATCAACGCCGTCGGCAACTACATCCTCATCTACGGCAAGTGGGGTTTCCCCCGCATGGGCACTGTCGGCTCTGGTTGGTCCACCGCCGCAGCGCGCGCCTACATGGCGCTCGTTCTCGTCGTTTATTTGCTGTGGTACGACCGCAAACATCGCACCCAGCTTCTCAAGACGCCCATCGACATCGATTTCCCGCGCATCAAGCGCCTCATCGTTCTCGGCTTCCCCGCCGCGATGCAATTCACGCTGGAAAGCGGCGTGTTCGCGCTGGTCACGGCTCTCATCGCGCGTCTCGGTCCCGTTCCTCTCGCGACGCATCAAATCGCGCTCAACACGGTCGCGTTCACCTACATGGTTCCACTGGGCATCTCTAGCGCCGCCGCAGTCCGAGTCGGCCAGGCCATCGGACGCAAAGACGCGCGCGGCGCCGCAGCCGCCGGCAACACCGCAATTTTTCTCGGCGCAGTCTTTATGACCATCGCCGGAATTGCCTTACTCGTTTTTCCAGGTTGGATTGCGCGTATCTACACACCCGACGTCGTCGTAATTCGCGCGACGGGAGCATTGCTCGCTGCCGGAGCCGCCTTCCAACTCTTCGACGGAATTCAAACGGCCGCGACCGGCGCCCTGCGCGGCGTCGGTGACACGCGCACGCCGATGCTTTGCCACTTCACGGCATATTGGATCATCGGTTTGCCACTGGGTTGCTGGCTCTGCTTCTCACGCGGAATGGGCGCCCTAGGCCTTTGGGTCGGTCTCAGCCTCGCGCTGATCTTGATTGGCATCGTCCTGCTCGAAGTCTGGCGCCGCGCCGTGCACACACTTGCCAGGACAATTTGAGAAATGGAGTAGCAAAGAAAGAAAAATTACATCTTGTAGCGGCCGAGGTCTTCGTCGGAAAGGCCTTCGAGATAGTTGCGGAGCTGTTCGCTCGTGGTGCTTTCCGCGAGCGCGGTCGAGACTTTGGAATTCTTCAAGACCTGCTCGTCGACAAAAATCGGGCAATCCATCCGCAACGCGAGCGCCAGCGCATCGCTCGGGCGGGAATCGATCATCGTCAACTGGCCGTCCCGCTCGATCCAGATCACTGCATAGAAGGTGTCGTCCTTCAAGTCGCTGACGACGATTTTATCCACGCGCGCCTCAAGGCCAAGAAAAACATTGCGCAACAAATCGTGCGTCATCGGGCGGGGAGTCTGCACTTTTTCGATTTCGAGAGCGATAGCGTTCGCTTCGTAAACGCCGACCCAGATCGGGAGGACCGCGTTCCCTTGCACATCCTTCAAGACCACGATCGGCATGTTTGTCACGGGGTCCATCATCAAGCCGCGAATTTTCATCTCGACTTCCATGGCGTCCTCCCGTTGTGTTTCTACCACTCTGCGGTAAATGCCGCAATGCCCAATGTGGTGCCTAGTCCGCGTGCACGCCGATCAAGCAGTTCGGCGTGGCACTCTTCACCTCGACGGTTATGTAGCGTCCGAGCAACTCCGGATGAACGGAAGAGAGATTTATAACCCGGTGGCACGACGTATGGCCGCTCCACTGGTTTTCTTTCCGCGACTTCCCTTCTACGTGTACTTCCAATTTCTGTCCAAGCAATTTTTCATTTGCTTCGGTTTGAATTTTCCGTTGCAGCTCCATCAGCACGGCGAGGCGGCGGCTTTTTTCTTCTTCGGGAATGGCGTCGGCCATCGATTCGGCAGGGGTATTGGGGCGTGGAGAATATTTGAACGAAAAGACGCCTTCGTATTTTACGGTTTCGAGGATGCTCAGCGTTTCCTGAAATTCAGTTTCGGTCTCACCCGGGAATCCGACGATAATGTCGGTCGTGATTGAAATTGGCCGCTTCGCGCCGCGTATCATCGCGATCTTCTCAAGGTATTCGTCGCAGGAGTAGGTGCGCTGCATCGCGCGGAGCACGCGCGCCGAGCCGGATTGGACGGGCAAGTGTACGTGATTGCAGATTTTTTCGTCGCTCTCGATGGCCGCAACGATGTCAGAGCCAAAGTCGCGCGGGTGCGAGGTCGTAAAGCGGACGCGGCGCATTCCCGGCATTTCAGCGGCAGCTTGCAACAGTTGAGAGAATTTCATTTTGCCCGGCGAGGGATCGGCGTAGGAATTTACGGTCTGGCCGAGGAATTGCACTTCGGTGTAGCCGAGCGCGGCGAGTTGGCGCAATTCGCGGAGAACCGCATCGCTGGCGCGGCTTCGCTCCGGGCCGCGGGTGTGAGGAACGACGCAGTACGAACAGGACTTGTCGCAGCCTTCGATGATGGTGAGGTAGGCACGCCAGGGATTGTCGCGGCGTGTGAGCTCGGTTTCAAACGTTTCGTCGGTGTCGGTATCGAGTCCAGTGACGCGCTTTTCGCCAGCTTCGAGTTGAGCCAGTAATTCCGGAAGTTTGCTGTAACTGGCCGAGCCGCAGACGAGATTGACCCAGGGCGAACGGTGAAATATTCTCTCGCCTTCTTGTTGCGCGACGCAGCCGAGGACGCCGATTTTTTTCGGCTCACCGGACATTTCGCGAAACTCGCCGAGGCGGGAAAAAACCTTTTGCGCGGCTTTTTCGCGGATGCTACAGGTGTTGTACAGAACGAACGATGCGGCTTCGACGGAATCGACCTGACGATAACCGCGGGAGAGTAGAACTCCGGCGACTTTTTCGGAGTCGTGGTCGTTCATCTGGCAGCCGAAGGTTTCGAGGTAGAAAGTGCCTCGTTGCGGGGCGACGACGGCAAATTCAGGATCGGTCGCTGTGGCAGATTTGCCGACGACGAGAGAATTCAAGTCGATATCAAAGGCTCTTTGCATGTTTCACGCTAAGTCTAGCACAGCGGTGGCAGGCGCCGGCGCGACGCCAGCGCTACAAATGGACGCACTGTGGGGCGACTTAGTTGTCTTCGAGGTGGAAGACTTCTTCGGGATGATAGCGATGGAGGCCGCGAACGACTTTCGATTCGGGCTTGGGGCGGAGCAGATAGACGTACGGCCTCGGCGGATCAGTAATTTCGGCGTTCGCGATTTCATAGAGCTTTTCTTCATACATGACCGTCATCCATTTATCCCAGTTTTTGCGAGTACGGCAGGACAGAATGCGCAGACCGTCGCCACCGGATGGTTCGACAAGGTCTGGGACTAACGGCAACGCAGCTTTTTTCTTGGCGCGGCGAGTGCGCCACTCGTCAAGCCATGCGACGACATAAAGGGGAATTGTTCCGACAGACTGCCCGGCGAGGGCGGCGAGCAGACGGACGGCGCCGTCCACAAAAAAGAAAGCTAGCGCCATTCCCTGCCAGGAGAAAAGGAATTCGAGGGAAGCGGCGGGGCCGATGGAAGCTTTTGGAATGTATTCGATGAAGCCTCTGGCGTACAAAATAGCAACGAGGACAATTTCGGAAAAGCCGGAGGCGACCGAGGCGCGGACGAGGTGGGTTCGGGCGTGATGGACAAACGGGCGCCGAAAATGCGGCGGTAAAAATGAAAGCAGGAGTGCGAAGAGAAAATCCATGGCGCAAGATGAGTGCGGCGAGAACGATACTCCAGGCGCGCGGAGCTGGCCAGAGTTTTACCCAGGCCAACCACACCCGCGCGATTCCGCATCGAAACACTAGAAAACTCTCGCCTCAGCGCTTCTCGAGATGGTGCACAAATTTGGCAATTTTCGGGGATTTTGTCTTTACCGCTCTGGAAGCGTGTGCTACGTTGCGAAGGCAGGCAAAAATTTAATTGAACTGAGGGAAATGCCATTTCTTTTCTGCTGAGCGCGTTTTACGCAGCCGACTTACTAAATATCCTTGAGCAAACGGGCTGGGTCGCCCGCGGAGTCCTGGCCCTCCTGTTCCTCTTTTCCATCGTTTCCTGGGCGATGATTTTTCAAAAGCTTGGCGTGTTTGGACGGATTCAACGCGAGAGCGATCAGTTCTTGCGGATTTTCCGCGCGACAAAAGGCGTGGCAAATCCGCAGGCACTTGCATCTGCCGGTTCTCCGTACGCCCATGTTTATGCCGCCGGGTATCGCGAATTGCAGAGCCAGATGTCTCCGACGCCGAGCAATCCGACGCCGAAGCTGAAGAGCCTGCAGGCGGTCGCAGTGAACATGCAACTCGCGTCGGCCGAAGAAGTGCGCCGCGTGGAAAAAGGGATGACGTGGCTCGCGACGACAGGCTCGGTAACGCCCTTTATCGGTCTTTTCGGGACGGTTTGGGGAATCATTGACGCGTTTTCCGGATTGGGCAGCGCGGGAGCCGCTTCACTGCGTGCGGTTGCGCCCGGCATTTCCGAAGCGCTGGTGACGACGGCGGCCGGACTCTTCACGGCGATTCCTGCGGTAATTTTCTACAACCAATTTTTGGGTAACATCCGCGACCTCGGACAGCGGCTGGACACGTTTGCGCTGGAAGTCGCGTCGCAAGTCGAAAAGACATTTTTGTAAGACTTGTTCGGGAGAGTTGATTCAAGATGCCGCAACTCGGCAAAGGAACGCAGACGTCGCTGTCGGAGATCAACATGATCCCGTTCATCGACGTGGTGCTGGTGCTGCTGATTATTTTCATGATTACCGCGCCGATCTTGCAGTCTGGAATTGAAGTCGACGTTCCGAAGACGAAGACGGTACGGGAGATCATCGAGCAACGAATCGTCGTGACCGTGGACAAAGGGCAGCGCGTTTATATCGGAAATGACCCCGTGAACATTCGGCAGCTTGGGAGTAAGCTGAAATCCCAGCTCAAGAAGCCTCAGGATGCAGTGTTTTTGCGTTGCGACGAAACGGTGCCGTTCGGAACGTTCGCGACGGTGATCGATACTTTGCGGCAATCAGGCATCAGCAATATCAGTATCGTGACGCAACCGATCACGGATCGACAGAGAACGGATTAGGGTTGAGTGCTTGAAACGGCGAGGATAGCCGCGATCCTTCAGGCCGCAAACGACGCGACCTTCAGGATGACAAACAACGAAAATGAGTGCGACGGTAGCCAATTCCCCGTATCCGACCTTGAAACCTTATTTGAAGGTTTCGGGGATCTGCCATGGCGTGCTGGTTGCACTGATGATTCTTTCCGCGGTTTTGAAATGGCCGGGGAATCAGTGGGCTGGCGCGGGCGGCGGGGGCGACAACGTCAAGGTCAACCTCGTCGGCAGCGCGGGAATTCCGATGCCCAAGCAACCGGTGGTGACGGAAAGCAACGTCGTCGATCCCACAAAATCGTTGCACAAGGAAGAGGAAAAGCCGAAGCCGCCGGAGCCTCCGACAAAAGCGGAGAAGGTTCCACAGTTTGAAAAGAACAAGCCTCTCCCGCCGACGCACAAGTCGAAAGTCTTTGAGAAGAAGGAACCAGAGCCGGAGAACGCCGTTCCCGGACATGGCGGACCACCGAATTTGCCGACCGGTGTGGGAAGCACGCCGGGAAGTTCACCGGGATTGGCGATACAAGGACAGGGTGGCGGCGATTTTGCATCGCGGTACGGGTGGTACATCGATTCGGTGAAGCGGCGGATTCAGCAGAACTGGCTGCAAAACACGATCGATCCGAATGTGCGGTCCGCGCGGATGGCCAAGACGACGATGGAGTTTACGATTGGGCGCGACGGTACAATTAAGGACATCAAGTTAATTCAATCGAGCGGAAACTTGTCCATGGACAACTCGGGGCAACGCGCGTTGCTGGCGTCGAGTCCGTTGCCGGCGCTGCCGTCGGATTATTCAGGGTCATACGTGCGCGTGACATTTGATTTCGACTTAAGCCAGTCACGATGAAACGGGAACGAGTCGAGCCCAGTCCAATTGACGAGCATAGGGAGGCATCGGTGCTGAAGCCGTTTTTGCGATGTGTATTTTTCTTCGCGGTGGCGTTGGTAACGGCGGGAGCCGCGTTTGGGCAGGACTGGTTTCGCATCAGCACGGGCCTGGGAGTGGAAAAGCCGCGAGTGGCGGTGGCGGATTTTGCGCCGCGAGGGGATTCGGCAAAGGGGCACAGTTCCCTTTTCACGCAAGTGGTTCGCGACGATTTGGGATTCAGCGGGATTCTGGAACTGGCGAGCCCGAGTTTTTATCCGCAACAACAGCCGAGCATTCCTTCGGAGCTTCGCTACACGAACTGGACCGATTCTCCGGTCAACGCGCACTTTGTGGCGTTTGGGAATTTGACGGAGACGTCTTCCGAGGTGGCGATTGAGGCTTGGTTTTACGATGTAACCAATCCGAGCACGCAGGCCGTCATATCGAAGATTTATCGCGGAACGGCGACGGACGTGCAAGTGCGCAAATTCGCGCATCAGTTTGCAGATGAGATTATCGGCAAGCTTTCGGGCGGGTTGCCGAGCGTGGCTTCGACACAGATTGCGTTCGTGAGTTCGCGGACGGGCGCCAAAGAGATTTGGGTGATGGATTACGATGGTGCGAACCAGCATGCCGTGACTTCCCTGCGATCAATTGCGTTGACGCCTCGCTGGGCGCCCGATTCCTCGCGAATTGCGTTTACGTGCTTTGCGTATGCGGCGGGCGTGACCGGGCCGCAGATTTGCATGTACTCGCTGGATTCGGGCAAACCGATTGCGTTCCCTCGCTACAAGGGGACGAACAGCGCCCCTTCGTGGTCGCCGGACGGGACGCAACTGATTTTTTCCTCATCGATGAACGGCAATCCGGAGCTTTATGCCGTTGGCGCGAACGGGAGCAATTTGAAGAGGCTGACGTTTGCGAGCGGAGCGAGCACGTCGCCGGTATGGAATCCAAAGACGGGGCAAACAGTGGCGTTTGTGAGCGACCGGACGGGCGTGCCGAAGCTTTATATGATGAATTCGGACGGGACGAATACGATTCCACTGGATTTGCCAGACAAAGGGTATTTGATTGATCCGTCTTGGGCCCCGAACGGGCAGTTGCTGGCGTTCAGCTGGCGACGGCCGACCGGAAATTACGATTTGTACGTGATGGACGCAGCGACGCAGCAGATTGTGGAGCTGACCCGCGATGCGGGCCGGAACGAACGGCCATCGTGGGCTCCGGATGGACGGCACATCGTGTTTGAGTCGACGCGGAGCGGGACGCGGCAGATTTGGGTGATGCTGGCGGACGGAACGCAAGCGCATCAACTGACGACGACGGGACACAATGAGTCGCCAAATTGGTCGACGAAGTGATTGCGACGGGCGCCGCACCGGTAACAGGATTGGCTACGCTACCGATGGCGACAGGGTTTGCGGTGTGCGAGAACAGCGATATATCGTGCTGCGATGTATTTTGCCGCTGCAAGGCAAGTGGTATGATGCTCGTGCACGAATTAAACGGGGAATGACAGTCGAGGAGGAATAGCATGAAAAAGGTCTCTGGGCCTTTGTTTCGAATTGGATTGATCACCGTGTGCGCCGCCGCGTTATTCGCGGCAGGATGCGCCAAGAAACCGCCAGTGGCTGCGGCCCCTGTAGCGCAGACTCCGCCGCCTGCCCGTCCGACGGTGACGCTGCAAGCGAATCCCACTTCGCTCAACAAGGGCGATTCCACGACATTGAGCTGGTCCTCGACGAACGCGACACAATTGACGATTGCGCCGGAAGTCGGCGCGGTGGCGCCGGAAGGTTCCACGAAGGTGACGCCGGGCGATTCGGCGACATACACGATTACAGCGAGCGGGCCGGGCGGTTCAGCGGACGCGAGCGTCCGCGTGACGGTCGCAGCTCCTCCCCCGCCTCCGGTCGAAAAGCCGGCCGGTCCCTCGGTGGAAGAGCTCTTTTTGAAGGAAGTGCGTGACGCGTACTTCGACCTCGACAAGGCTGATCTGCGGCCGGATGCGCGGCAAGCGTTGACGAAGACCGCCGACTTCTTGAAAAACTATCCTACGATCAAGGTGAACATCGAAGGCCACTGCGACGAGCGCGGCTCGACAGAATACAACCTGGCGCTGGGCGACCGGCGTGCGGCGGCGGTTAAACAGTTCCTGGTTTCGCAGGGCGTTGGCGCCGATCGGATGAGCACGGTCAGCTTCGGCAAGGAAAAGCCGTTTTGCATGGAGAGCAACGAGGCGTGCTGGCAGCAGAACCGGCGCGGCCACTTTGTAATGGCGCGCTAACCCGCGTTTCGTCTCTCCGTTAACCATTTGTGCGACATACCCGCCGCGCGCAACCGCAGTTCTTGCTTGCGCGCGGCGGTCTCGTTAAAGTGAAGTTTCGGCCCGAATTTTGCTTTGTTCGAGGCCAGGTTATACCGGGCACGGCGCCTGACGGGGTTTACAAGAGCCGCCGTGCTACTGAGGAGGCAGTTCGATGCGTTTCCGCAATGTTGCAATGTTTGGTGCCGCGATGTTGGCCGGCCTGGTCGCCGGAACCCTGATGGGTCCCGCGCCGGTGAACGCGGTCGCGCGTGAATTGATCGAGCTGCAGCGAGACGTGACATCTCTGCTGCAGGGCCAGAAGGACCTTTCGACACAGCTTACGCAGGACCATACCGTAATGCGAACGCTGGTCGAGCAATCGAGCGACAACGTCGGCAAGCTGAGCGCGACGATGAGCGGGCTGCAGAAGTCCGTGCAGGACGTGCAGGCAAACGGCGGGGCGCGGCTCGATACGATGTCCACGCAGGTGCAAGGCGTCTCGGACAATCTGGAAGAGGTCAAATCGCGGCTGGGGAAACTGAATCAGCAACTGGTGGATCTGCAGAACACGGTGCAGAGCCTCGATGCAAAGATTTCGGGTGGTGGCGCAGCGCCGGCCGGTTCGGTCCCGGCTAGCGGCGGGACGACTGCCACTCCAACAGGCGCGAGTACGGCGATGCCGCCTGCGAGTGCCGCCCCGAGCGCCGATACGCTTTATTCGAACGGGTTGCGCGACATCACGAGCGGAAAATATGACCTGGCGAGGTCCGAATTTCAGGACTACTTGAAGTATTACGGGGATACAGACCTGGCGTCCAACGCACAGTTTTATCTGGGCGAAATCGCCTATTCGCAAAAGCAGTACAGCAACGCCGTATCGGAATACGAGAAAGTGCTGACGACTTACCCGAAGAGCTTCAAGCTGGCGCCGGCGCGGCTGAAGAAAGGAATGGCGCTGATTGAATTGGGACAGAAGACGTCGGGAATTCGCGAATTGCGCGAGGTCGTGAAGCGGTATCCGGGCACGGAAGAAGAGCGCCGGGCGCGGTCGAAACTGAAGGAGCTGGGCGCGGCCGTCGCGGCGGGTTGAAGCGGGCGGCGTTCATCTGGCACAGACTGAAGTCTGTGCTACCGCGGCCTGTTGTATCATTTTCTGCATGAACTATTCCCTTTCGGATGTTGAAGCGCGTGTGCTCGGCGCGCTGGTTGAAAAAGAGATTACAACTCCTGAGTATTACCCCCTCTCCTTAAACGCACTGGTGAATGCGTGCAATCAAAAATCGAATCGCGATCCAGTAATGACGTTGGACGAAGACGCCGTACGATCCGCGATTCGAACATTGAATGACATTGGATTTACACGGTTTGCGAGTTCGGCCGACAGCAGAGTAGGCAAGTACGAGCACCGACTGAACGAGACATTCAACTTTCACCGGCACGAGATTGCGATTCTGTGCGTACTGCTGCTGCGAGGGCCGCAAACGCCAGGCGAACTGCGGACGCGAACCGAGAGGATGTATGCCTTCGAAGACCTGGAGTCGGTACACAACGCCCTAAACATGCTGGCGAAACGCGAGCCGCCGCTGGTCAAAGTGTTGCCCCGGCAACTTGGAACAAAGGAATCGCGGTATGTGCATTTGCTGTCTGACGTTGCGGCAACGAATACAGCGCAGGGCGAAAGCGTCCCCGAACCACCGCCGCGCACGGACCGGCTTGGTGCCATGGAAGCGGAGATTCGGCAATTGCGCGGCGACGTAAGCGCGTTGCAGGAGCAGTTCGCGCAGTTCCGCAAGCAATTTGAATAGCAGAGGCTTTTTTTTCGTCGCCGGTAATTTAAGTGAAACGATTGCCAGCGGTGGCGCACTATTCTGTGAAAACGCAGGATCCTGCCTAAGGTTCTCCGGAAATCCCTCTCCCGGCAGTCGCCAGCCCTGTCTGAACGACTCGCTCGCTGGGTGCGCGCAACTTAAGGAGATTTCACATGGAAAAACACGTATTGGCACAACTGGAAGCACACATTCAGGCGTTGAAGAGCGCCCACGCAATTTTGGCGGACAGTGCGACGACCGACGAGCTTTGGCGGATTATCCACAATCCTGGCTGGACGACACCGGCGGAGCGAATGCTGGTCACCAACAGTCTCGAATACATCATCGCGCAGGCGAAGCTGTTGCATAACCTGCAACAGGGCCTGCTGAACGGCGCGCGGGCGGTCGGCAAGTCGCAAGCTGCCGGCGCGTAGACCGACCCGGACAAAAAGAATTCAGATCGAGCCTCGTACTGCCCCACCAACGGCACCGGACTCCCCATGGGTCCGGTGCTCCTCCTTTTTGTGTTTCGCGTCTCCGCCGATCGTCGATGATTTCACTTTTTGTTCGTCGCGTGTTATCGTCGCATTTCTTTCGTCGGGCATTCTGAGGGGGGGGAGTTTTTCATGTCAGTGAATAAAGTAATTCTGGTGGGCAGGCTGGGACGGGATCCGGAGACGCGATATACGGGCGGCGGGCAGGCTGTGGCCAATTTTTCGGTGGCAACGGACGAGACCTACAAAGACAAGAACGGCGAACGGCAGAAGCGCACGGAGTGGCACAAGATTGTGGTTTGGGGCAAGCAGGCGGAAATCGCTCAGCAGTATCTGAAGAAGGGCTCGCTGATATTTATTGAGGGACGAATTCAGTCGCGTGAATGGCAGGACAAAGAGGGCCAGAAGCGGACGAGTTTTGAAATTGTGGCGAGCAATTTTCGGATGCTTGGCGGACGCGGAGACGGCGGCGGAGCGGGTGGCGGCGGAGCGGCGGCCGGCGGACGAGCGACGGAAGAGTTCGATCAGGCCGGCCCAGGCGAAGAGGCCGGCGGTGGACACGGCGGACCGGAAATTTCGGACGACGATATTCCCTTTTAGTGTCCTTCTAGTGCATTGACCGGCCGAAGATCACGCGGAAATGTGGCTCCGGTGCGTGCCGGCGGTCACTGCTGGCCGTTGCGCTTGCGTTCAGCGTCCATCTGCGACAAATACGCTTCATACTTTGTGCGCTGTTCCGGAGTTAAGAAGCCGCGGACTTTTTCTCGAGCCTGAGCGCGCGTCGACTCGATTTGCGGCTGGCTGGCTTCGCGGATGGCTTTGAACTTCACTTGTGCATCGCGGATCGCAGCGTCGAGCTGCTTCTGCTGCTCTGCATTGAGGTTCAGGTCCTTGGTCAGGAGCGCGACTTTTTGCGCGCGGCGCGCTTCGTCGCCCAGGACCGGCTTGCTGTCCGCGTGGCTGCGCGCCTCGAATAGATAACCAGAAACGCTGCCAAGCGAGGCACCGAGCAGAAAGACCACAACGACCCAAAGAGCGGCGCGCTGTTTGACGTTTCCGTTGGCCTCACCGTTCATCGAGCTTCCTCCCCGGGAATCGTGAAGACGTCATCCTGACTTGAAGAGGCCGCCGCGGCGGCACTGTCCTCAAAAATTCCGCCCGATAGAGCCGACGGGCGATAGCTGCCGCTGAAGAGCCAAGTCCCCGCTGCGACGAGCAAGATCGCCGCAATCGCCGAAAGACGGGACGCGAAGGCAGGTACGGCGGCCCAAGCACGGGACCGCCGGGCGAGTTCCGCTTCCGTGGCGTTGATCGCGGCCATGACACGCTTTGCGAAGAACGCGCTCGGCTCCGCGCGGCGAGACTTCAGTCCGCGCAGAAGTTCTTGCACTTCAGAAACTCCCTGTCCTTCGTTCCTTGCCTCGCTGCCACTGCCACGAGTAAGCCAGTTCCACATAATCAACCTCCCTGCTGTTCCATTCTTCGCGCGGGAACTATTCCTTAGCCTTTTTTAACTGCGAAAGAATACGCTGCCTCGCGCGAAAAAGCCTAACTTTGACCGTGTTCGAATTCAGGTCAAAAACCTCGGCGATCTCTTCGATCGCAAACCCTTCGACTTCCTTGAGAACCAACATGCCGCGGTCGCGTTCGTCAAGAAACCCGAGAAGGCGTTCGACGCGAGCCCTGGCATCCAATCGGTCCACCAGGTCTGGAGCGTCATCGCTCTGTTCTTTCGTGGCTTGATAGTGCCGCGTTTGCTCCTCGCTGAAGTCGGCTTCGTAAACAAGCGGGCGAACTTTTCTCTTGCGCAAAAGATCCCAGCACTCATTTACGGTGATCTTGTACAGCCAGGTGGTGAAAGCTGAACGCTGATCGAACTTCTTCAGCGCAAAGTACGCTTTCACAAAAACCTGCTGCGAAATGTCTTCCACATCCTCCTGCCGTTTCAGAATTCCACGCGCGACGGCAAACACGCGATTCTGATGGCGGTGGATGAGTTCTTCAAAAGCCTCTTTGTCGCCTCGTTGCGCCGCACGGACCAATTCACGGTCTGGCGGGAGACCGGGCTTTCCGGGAAGTTCCTCCGCAGAGACAGCCGGTCCGACCGGATCTGCCTCCTTATTTGTGACGCGCGCCATGGTTGCCAGGTTACGGCCCGGAGCTCCCTTTGTGGTCCTCTAATAAACCCGCGTTGATTCCCTACTGTGCTACAGGCGTTTCACTTCGTCTACCGGAAGTTTATGCTTGCCTATAAACTTATCTACATGGAATAATGCACTCATGATTATTGGTGACCGGCTTCGCGCTCTGCGCGAAGAAAAGAAACTCTCCCAAGGCGACATCGAGAAGCGTACTGGTTTACTTCGCTGTTATATTTCGCGCGTCGAAAATGGCCACACCGTCCCCGCCATTGAAACGCTCGAGAAGCTGGCACGCGCACTCGAAGTCCCTCTCTATCAACTCTTCTATGACGGCGAAGAGCCGCCAGTATTGCCGAACCTGCCCAAGCGGAAGTCGTCTGACGACATCGCATGGGGCAGCGCCGGCAAAGAAGCCCGCTACCTCAACAAGCTTCGCCGCTTGCTGAGCAAGGCCGATGATGAGGATCGCAAGCTGATTCTCTACATGGCCCAGAAAGTCGCGAACCGGTAAAAGCTGTCGTTTTGGCTTGCCGGATGGAATCTCCAGGTTATAAAAAGGCCACGTCCACTGTGCGTGGCCTTTTTATATTTCTCTTACTCCCACTCGATCGTTCCCGGCGGTTTGGATGTGATGTCGTAAACCACGCGCGTAATTCCCCGCACTTCATTCACGATTCGAAGTGACATTTTTTCGAGCACTTCGCCGGGAAGTCGCGCCCAGTCCGCGGTCATGGCGTCGTCACTTTCCACGACGCGGACGGCGACAGTTAAGCCGTACGTCCGTCCGTCACCCATCACCCCAACGCTGCGAACGGGGAGGAGCACGGCAAAAGCTTGCCAGATCTTTCCGTAGAGGCCCGCGCGCTTGATTTCTTCGCGGACGATTGCATCGGCTTCGCGGAGAAGCTTCAGGTGGTCCGCTGTCACTTCACCAAGCAAACGAACCGCCAAACCGGGGCCCGGAAACGGATGTTTCAGTAATATCTCCTCCGGCAACCCCAGGTCTTTGCCGATACGGCGGACTTCGTCTTTGAACAGGTCGCGCAGCGGTTCAATGAGGGCGAACGGCATTTTCTCAGGTAGGCCGCCGACATTGTGATGGGTTTTGATAGTGGCTGACGGGCCCTTTACAGAGACAGATTCAATGACGTCCGGGTAAAGAGTTCCCTGAACAAGAAAGCCGATTTCGCCGTGGGCTTCGCCTTGTTGCAGATTGCGGGCAGCTTCGTCAAAAACCGCGATGAATTCCCTGCCAATGCGTTTGCGCTTCTCTTCAGGGTCAGTGATGCCCTTGAGCTGGGCAAGGAAGCGCTCGGTGGCATCGACGCCGATGACGTGAAGGCCGAGGCGCTCGCGATACATGGTGAGTGTATCTTCGAACTCGTTTTTGCGGAGAAGGCCGGTGTTCACGAAGATGTTCGTTAAGCGGTTGCCCATTGCTTTGTGAACGAGTGCCGCCGCGACAGTGGAGTCCACTCCGCCGCTCAGGCCGCAGATAGCCCACTTGTCCCCAACCTTCTGGCGGATTGTCGCGACGGTTTCCTCAATGAATGCGGCGCCATTCCACTTGGGTTGGGCTTTGCAGACCTCGAACAGGAAATTGCGAAGGATTTCGGTGCCGCGATCGGTGTGGTTCACTTCGGGATGAAATTCGACGGCATAAATCTTGCGCTGCACGTCTTCAATGGCACCGACCGCGTTAGCCGTCTTTGCAACGCAGCGAAATCCGCCGGGCAAAGAACGCACATGGTCGCCGTGGCTGTTCCAGACGTTCGCGCCGTGCGGGTAATTCTTGAACAGCAACGAGCCGTGTTCGCCCGCTGAACCCTCGAAATGAAGCTGTGCGCGGCCATATTCGCGGCGGCCTGCAGGCTCGACGTGACCGCCCAGCGTGTGCGTAATCCACTGCATACCGTAGCAAATGCCCAGGACGGGAATGCCCTGCGATAAAACTGCGGGAGAGCACTTTGGCGCATCCGCGTCGTACACGGAACTGGGACCGCCGGAGAGGATGATGCCCGCCGGCTCGTACTTGCGGATTTCCTCCACGGGCGTGGTGCACGGAAGAATGGCGCTAAAGACTTTTTGCTCGCGGATGCGTCGCGCGATGAGCTGCGTGTACTGGCCGCCAAAATCGAGCACCACCACACCGCCGCGCTCGGACTGCGGCTTCAGTTGCTCTTCCTGCAGTTTTGCTCCGGTGGTCATGGCGGGCTCCGTGGTCATGTTGTTTAACCTACAACGAGATTGAGCAATCTATTGGGAACGAATATCACCCTTACGATCCGCTTGCCGCTTAAGTGCGGCGCGATGGCAGCGTCTCCTTGAGCGGCCGCTAGGACTGAGTCTTGTATCTCATTTCGCATAATACTTAGCCGTCCGCGCACTTTGCCATTCACCTGTACGGGAATTTCCAGTTCATCTTCGCGGGCGAAGTCTTCGTTATGCGTTGGCCAGGACGCCTTCCACAGGCCATCCGTGTGGCCAAGCATTTCCCACAGCTCTTCAGAAAGATGCGGCGTCATAGGCGCGAGCATCAACGTCAGCAGTTCTAGCACTTCCCTGCGCACTTCCGGGCGAACGGCGTTCTCGATCGGTTCGGCTCCGTAGATTTCATTCGTCAATTCCATCACGAGTGCGATGGCGGAATTGAAATGCCAGCGCGTTTCGAAATCGGAAGTCACTCGGCGGAGAGTCTGGTGCGCCTTGCGGAGCAGCCCCTTCTCTTTTTCGTTGAGAGTTGCCGCATCGTAGTTCGCGTTCGATGCGCTGCGAATTGCGTCCGAATGTTTGTCCACGAGCCGGAAGACGCGGTTCAAGAAGCGCCAGGCACCCTCGATGCTTTCTTCGCTCCATTCGAGGTCTTTTTCCGGCGGAGCGGCGAAAAGCGTGTACAGACGGCCGGTGTCGGCGCCAAATTTATCGGCCATTTCGTAAGCGCCGACGACGTTGCCTTTGGATTTGGACATCGCAGTGCCGCCCTTGAGCACCATCCCCTGAGTGAAAAGTCTCTTGATCGGCTCGTCGTGCTTCACCAGGCCGAGATCGCACATCACTTTGCACCAAAACCGCGAATAAAGCAGGTGCAAGATGGCATGCGTAATGCCGCCGATGTACTGATCAATCGGAAACCAATACGAAATTTTGGCAGGGTCGAACGGCGCAGCCGCATTGTGCGGATCGCAGTAGCGATAGAAATACCAAGACGAATCGACGAAAGTGTCCATCGTGTCCGTTTCGCGACGCGCAGGGCCGCCACATTTTGGACAAGTTGTATTCACAAATTCCGGCGTCGAAGCCAGTGGCGATTCGCCTTCGCCGGTAAGTTTCGGATTCGGCGGAAGAAGAACCGGCAAATCCTTGAACGGCACGGGGACAAGCCCGTCTTTCGCGCAGTAAATGACTGGAATCGGCGTTCCCCAGTAACGCTGGCGGGAAATGCCCCAATCGCGCAGGCGAAAAATCGTTTCGCGCTTCCCGAAGCCTTTGGCTTCAGCGTCGGCGCCCATCTTCGCGATAGCTTCGTCGGGAGTCAGGCCATTGTAGATGCCGGAATTGACGACCCTTCCCTGCTGATGCTCGACAAATGCTTCGGTCATCGTCGCGCCGTCAAGCGGCGCGGCCCCATCCGGCTGGATTACCACGCGAACCGGCAATCCAAATTTCCGGCAGAACTCGAAATCGCGTTCATCGTGCGCCGGCACCGCCATGATTGCGCCCGTCCCATATTCCAGCAGAACGAAATTGCCAACCCAGATCGGCATCCGTTCACCGCTGAAGGGATTCGTGGCGTGACGTCCAGTGAAGAATCCTTCTTTTTCGGCCGTCGCAATGTCTTCCGCCTTGACCGACAATTTCTTCAGCCGAGCGAGCATTTCTTCGCCTTGCGCGCGCACGGGCAAACCTTCAAGGAGTTTTGCGACGTACGGATGGTTCGGCGCGAGGACCAGCGCAGTAGCGCCGTAGATCGTGTCAATCCGTGTGGTGAAGACTTCAATGGGACCAACGCCAGCCACATCCGCAACCGCAAATTTCACTTTTGCGCCCTGGGATTTCCCGATCCAGTTGCGCTGCATAGTGATGACGCGGTCCGGCCAGCCTCCTTCGAGTTGTTTTAGGTCATCGAGAAGTTGATCCGCATAAGCGGTGGTCTTCAGAAACCACTGTTCGATTTCGCGAACTTCCACGAGCGTGTCTTCATGCCGCCAGCAATATCCGCCATTCACGACTTGTTCATTGGCCAGAACAGTGCAACATTTGGGGCACCAATTGACGCGGCTCTTTTTCCGGTATGCCAGGCCCTTTTCCAACATGCGCAGGAAAAACCACTGGTTCCAGCGATAGTATTCCGGCTCACACGTGGAAATTTCGCGGCGCCAATCGTAGCTGAAGCCGAAGCGCCGCAGAGTCCGCTGAAATTCGGTGATGTTTTTGTTCGTCCACTCGCGCGGATGAGTCTGGTTCTTGATTGCCGCGTTTTCCGCGGGCAGGCCGAACGCGTCCCATCCCATCGGATGGATGACGTTGAAACCGCGCATGCGCTTGACGCGGGCGACGACGTCGCCAATCGCGTAATTCCGCATGTGGCCCATGTGCAGCGTGCCGGAAGGATACGGCAGCATTTCCAGCACATAATATTTTAGTTTTGCGGGGTCTACGTCAGACTCAAAGACGCGGGCGTCTTCCCATCGTTTCTGCCATTTGGCTTCGATGGATTGTGGGTTGTACTCCGCCACTCGCGATTATCCTTTTCCCTTTGATTTCGCTTTCTTTTTTGCGCTCGCGGCTCTCGCAAGCTTCTTCACTTCTTTCTTGTGCGCCACGAGCTTCTTCTTGATTGCGTTCGTCAGCATCGAAAATCCTTTTTCAGCGGGCGGGGCGACGTCTTCAAGGCCGGCAAGCTCCCACAACTTGGCGATATTGCGACGGTCGTCGCCGGGATCATCAATCGGCGTCTCCAGCAAGAACACGCGGCCGAAAACGCCGGACGGCGGCAATGCGCCGAGTCGCGGATGCTTCAGGATTCTGCCGAACGCGGCCGCGCCGATTTTTCCCTCGCCGATGTGCTCGTGACGGTCCACTCGGCCACCGAGTGCAATCTTGGAATCGTTAACGTGAAACACGGGAACGTTCGCAAGGCCAATCGTGTTTTCGATGTGCTCAATCGTTTGCTCGAGGCCTTTTTCGGAACTGATGTCGTATCCAGCGGCGAAAAGATGTGCGGTATCGAGGCACGCGCCGACATTTAGGCGCGCGAGTCCGGCCACGAGGTCCGCGACCTCTTCGAGCGATGAACCAACCGCGGTGCCCATGCCGGCCGTATTCTCGATCAGGATGCGGAGATTGCCTAGCGGCACTCGCTTGGCGGCTTGCTTGATGCCCTCAATGATGATGGCGATGGCGTGCTGTGAACTGTTTTCGCCACGCGCGCCGGGATGCACGACCAGGAAATCCGCACCAAGCGCGATGCCGCGAACCAGCTCGTCATGAAATGCTTGGATCGAGCGCGTGCGAAGCATCGGCTGCGACGCAGCCAGATTGATCAGATAATTCGCGTGAATAACCAGCGGGCCCAAACCAAGTTCCGCGCGCCGGGTACGGAATGCAGCCGCATCAGATTCCGGGATGCGCGAAGGGCCTTGCGCCCACATCCGCGGGCTAGCGGAGAACACTTGCAGCGCGTTGCAGCCGAGTTTCCGCGCCGATTCGAGGGCGTTCAGGTAGCTGCCGGCAATCGAAGTGTGGATTCCGATCCGCAGACTACCGTCCATCCAGGCCGGTGCTTGCGGCTCGGGTTCCGGCTCAGGGCGATACTCGTCTTCCGGGTCAAACTGGGTGTCTAGGATTTGCGTTTCTTCTGCCATGCTCAGTCAAAAATTCCAATGTGTGAGTAACACAATATTCTAACACAATCGTCAAAAATGCTTTGGAGACGCCTGCAAGCGGTGAATTCGAACAACATGAAGCTTGAATAGGCTCGTCAGATCCCCGCGAACCACTTGTATCCGAACTCCGACGCCACGGAACCCAGCCCTTTGCCAAATTTCTTGAGGTCGTCCGTCACAGTCAGCCGGTTCACGAACTTCACGTTCTTATATCCCAGCTGTCTCGGCACTCTGATGCGCAGCGGCCCGCCGTGCGCCACCGGTAGCTCGTTGTCGTTCATTCCATACGCGATCAGCGTCTGCGGATGCCGCGCCTCGTCCATGTCAATGCTGTCCCACGTATCCGGCTCCATCGAAACATACACCACATATTTCGCTTGCGGCTGAACGCCAACCACGTCAAGAACGTGCGACAGCGGCACGCCGTTCCATTCCGCGATGTACGACCAGCCCTCTTCGCAAGCTAACTCCGTAACATGGCCACGCGAGGGATAGCTCCTGAGTTGAGCCACAGAAAAGGTTCCGGCGCGGTTGACCAGTCCGTCGATCGTCAGCCGCCAGTCGGCGAATCCGCCGGCTTGCAGTTTTTTGAATTCTTCGCTCGGCGGCGCAATCTCATTCGCAAACGGCGGTTTCGAAATTTGGCTTCGGGAAAATTCCCGCGCTTTCGAGTGTCTCGCCAGCACTCGTTGCGTCGCGTAGTTCAGCGCCTCGCCGGGACCATAAATTCCGCCTGCATCCGGCGGCACCAATCCATACCTCTTCGCCAGCCGCGCCGCCACGCCGAGTCCCGTGACGCCCGCCACCGCGGCCAGTCCGCCCGTAATCAGCTTTCGTCTCGAGTTTCCGGTTGACCAGTCGCTCATTTGCCCTCCTCTGGCTCTTCCGCTTAGCAGGTCGCTGAAAAAACTGCGAACGGGTCATTCCGCGGGCGGTGTTTGCCTGCGGAATCTGCTTTTTCTTTGCTTTTCCGCGGCCGCTTAGACGCTTACTTGGCCCGCCCCGTAATCATCGCCGCCGTCCGGCTCCAGAATCCCGCAAACCACACCATCAGCACATGCACCAGCACGAACAGCAGCAAAAACACCGAAACAAAAAAGTGAATCGTTCGCGCCGATTGCCGCCCGCCCAGCAAATTCACCGTCGCCGGAAACGCTGCATCCCACGTCGGCGACATCGCCAGCCCGGTCCAGATCACCAGCGGGAACGCCACAAAAATCACAAACACGTACGACAGCCGCTGCAACAAGTTGTATGAATGCGCTTCTTCCGGCCCCGGCCGCGCAAATCGTAAATGGCTTTTGAGCGTTGCGACAAATGCCGCCAGCGAACGATCCGCCTTCGCTGGCAAAAGCTCACGCCGGAAATGTCCCGACAGAACTCCCCAGACCAAATAAAGCAATCCCGTCAGCACTGCAAACCACGCAGATTGAAAGTGCAGCGCCCGGCTCCATCCGTTCTGGTCCCGCAACGTGTACCCATATCCGGTCGGCACCAAATGCCGCGAAGACGGCACCGGTATTTTGAACAAAACGGGAGTGCCCACATTCCCCGTCTCTCCCCAATAAAACCGCGGATGCGAAAGCACAATCTCCACGCCCGTCACCAGCAACGCAATAAAACACAACGCAGAAACCCAATGTGTGATTCGTACAAGGAGAGAGTGCCTTGGCGACGATTTCGCAACGGCGCCACTCGCGACCGCACTTCCCGCCGCTATATTCGTGGATCCGATCGTCCCCATCGTCGGCCTCCCGCTTCAGCCAATTCTCTGCCCCAATGGGCCGCTATCCTATCACCATAGACCCGCGCTCGGTCGTTCAATCCTACTGCGTGATCAAATGACGTCGCCGGTGGGTCGAGATACAAAAGTCATATAGATTCATATACGTGAGGCATCTGTTTCGGGTTTCTCCGGGCTTGATGTTATTGGTGCCAGGACAACCATCACAGGCTTGGGCTTGCAGTTGTGTGCCGCAAACTCCTTGCGGGTCCATCAATACAGCGATGCCGATTTTGTCGGTGAAATCCTCTCAAGACACGTGATGTTCAACTCCCTTGGATTCTGCAGTTACACGACCCCTCTCTTTAACCTCCTTAGAATCAATACTTACAAAAAACAGGGGGAGGGGTGGGGGCACAGCAGTTTGCGCGCCGACGGGAACCAAGAAGTTACCGGGGGCCGGACTAACCAATTTGCGCCTGGCCGATTCCCCGACGTACACTCGCTTCATACCGAAACGAGGACCAACTCTTCATGCTGATTGTCATGCAATCGCACGCCACCGAAGCGCAAATCCGCGCCGTCTGCGACCGGATCGAAAGCCTGGGGCTGAAAGCGCATCCGATTCCGGGATCGTTGCGCACAGCCATCGGCATTACCGGCAACAAAGGCTCGATTGACCTGGGCGTGCTGGAATCGATGTCCGGCGTGATCGAGTGTATCCCGGTCAGCAAACCGTACAAACTCGTCAGCCGCGACGCGAAAGAAGAAGACACCATTCTTCGCATCCCCACGCCTTCCGGCGACGTACTCGTCGGCGGAAAGCACATCGCTCTTGTAGCCGGACCCTGCGCGGTGGAGTCGGAAGAACAGTGCATGGCCGTGGGTGAGGGGCTAAAAGCGACCGGTGTTCGCCTCTTTCGCGGCGGCGCCTACAAGCCACGCACTTCCCCATACAGTTTTCAGGGCCTCGGCGAAGAAGGACTAAAAATTCTCGCGAAAGTCCGCAGGGCGTACGGCTTCGGAATCATCACCGAAGCGATCGACAACGAATCTCTCGATCTAGTGGAAGAGTACGCCGACGTAATTCAGATCGGCGCGCGCAACATGCAAAATTTTTCGCTACTGAAGCGCGCAGGTCGCGCGAAAAAGCCGGTGCTGCTAAAGCGAGGCATGTCCGCAACTCTCGACGAGTTCCTTATGGCCGCCGAATATATTCTCAGCGAGGGCAACTACAACGTGATGCTCTGCGAACGCGGCGTGCGCACCTTCTCAGACTTTTCGCGCAATACGCTGGACCTTGCCGTCGTTCCCGCCGTCAAGAAACGTAGCCACCTGCCAATACTCGTCGACCCAAGCCACGGCACCGGCAAACGCCACAAAGTACTTCCTCTCTCCCGCGCCGCGGTCGCCGTCGGAGCAGATGGATTGCTGGTCGAAGTGCACCACGATCCCGAACACGCATTATCCGACGGCATGCAATCCATCTTGCCCGAGGAGTTTGCGGAACTCACGGCAGAAGTGAAACAGATCGCCAACGTCTTGCACCGGATTGTGAATTGACGTCCCGCACATGAATCACATTCCCAAATTTCGCGTTGCGTTTCTGTTGTTCGGGTTGTCGCTCGCCGGATTGATCGTCCTTCTGCGCGAACATCGACCGTCGTTTCTCCGTCCGGATTTGCACAGTAACGCCTATGTGACCACCGCAGGCGGCCTGGTCGCTGTGGTTGATTTGGTGAAGAACGCGACGATCGCGCGCGTGCCTGTTGGCCCTGACGCATCTGAACTGCGCGCTCACCCCGAACGAAAAGAGATTTGGGGCACCAGCCCAACCGGCGGCTATGTCTGGGTGCTGGATGCATCCACGAATCAGGTCACGGCAAAAATTTCGACGGGAGGCGGCCCGTATTCGATCGACTTCTCTCCCAACGCCAAGCTTGCTTACACCGCGTCAAGTTCCACCAATTCCCTGCTAGCCATCGACTGCGCCGCGAAGCGCATTGTTGCGCAGGTGCGAACCGGTAGCCGGCCGGTTGTAGCTCGCGTGACGCCTGATGGAAAATCCGTGCTCGCGGTAAATCAGGGCGACGCGACGCTTACCATTCACGACTCGCACACGCTCATGCTGCAAGCGGCGGTGCCGGTGATTTCCTCGCCGGACGACGTTGCCATTCTTCCTGACAGCGCGGTTGCGTTTGTGATGAGCCGTTCACACAACAAGCTGTCGGTCGTGGATCTGAAGCGCGGGTTGCCGCTGGCCAATCTGGAACTGGCCGGTAAACCATCGCAGATGATTTTGAAGCCGGATGGCGGCGAGTTGTACGTGCTGTCGCCCGAATCGCACGGGCTTCAGGCGATTAATACGTGGACACACGAGGTCGGTGACTACGTCGTGCTCGGATCTGCACCGACGCGGGCCGTCTTGCTGGGAGACGCGGGAACTCTTTATGTATCGGACGCCGCGGCGGGTACTGTCGCTCCGCTCGATATCATCAATCGACGACTCAGCCGCCCGGTTCCAGCCGGACAATCTCCCGGAGCGTTGTGTTTCGATCCCGGCGAAAAGTCGCGCCTGCTTCTTGTGCTGAGCGAAGCTTCCGGCGACGTGAGCGTGGTGCGGATCAGTTCCGATCGCGCCACTGCACTTTTGACTATGATCCCCGTGGGCGATCATCCGAGAGAAATCGTCACCAAACTTTTTTGACCATCCGCCGGGAATTGTGACTCAGAGAGCTGCTTCAATCGGCCACGCCGAATTCTCTTCGCCGAGATTCACGTCGAGAAAACCTTCGGCCGGAAGCACGTCGACGGGCAGCCCGCCGTGCCATAGCGCCACGCCGACCCGCAGCTTTTGTGCACCGCGCAATTGCAAAATTTCTTTCTTCACAGCGACCTCGAGGATTCTGTCGAAGGCCACCTCCGCGACGTCCGCTGAGCCGAGCAGGCAAATGCGCGCCTGCTCGATCGAAAGCTCAACGAGCTTTCCGCGTTCCAGCTTGGCGATAATCAGAACTTCGTCGGCGGCTTGAATCGTCACACGAAATTCCAGCTTGTCCAGGTCCGCCAAGGCTTCGGGAAAAGGATCGAGGCGCAGACAAAACCGGTTTTCTTCGAAACCGTAATGCAATTCACGCAAGTGAAAAACCCTGCCGTGCATCGCGCCGCTTCGCCGTTCCGGCGAGTAGAGGCCGGCGCCAAGCCACTCGAAATAGGTCGACTCCCTTCCATCGACTTTTATCTTTAAAGTTTCCGACGGCGGCAAGTGCAACGCACGCTCGGGCAATTTCTTGATCGGCTTCGCCAAGTCGTCGGGAGCATCAAGGCCAAGCGCGACGTAGATTCCGGTCAAGTGCTTGCGGTAGAGCGCGTCGAATTCTGCGTCGTTCGCCGTGCTGTGTTCGGGACCATACCACCAGCACCAATCGCTTCCTTCGCCGGCGAGGAGCGACTCCTTTGCCTTGGCCAAAGCCTCCGCGCTGGGTGCGCCCGGGCGGCCTTCTTTTTGTGCAGCCTCGGCTTTGCCAAAGGCTTCGCGGGCATCCCACAACAGTTCCCACGCCGCGACGTCTTCCGCGCTTCCGATCCACACATCGAAGTTGGCGTTAATCCAAGACGCGGGGAAGATGCCGTTATTTTGCGGGATTTCTCCAGCCGCGGCAATTGCTTCGCTGACCGTCATCGCCGTGAAATCGGGGTCGCCCTGAATCCTTCCGTAAAATTCCCGCAAAAAATCACGGCCGTTGCCCGGGTAATACTCCCAAGCGTTTTCGCCGTCGAGGAACAAGCTGATTGTGAGTGGTCCAGTGCTCGGAACACGTTCGCCCAAAAACCGCAGCCTTCCGTGCAAGTCGTTAGCGGCGGCTTTCGAATCCATCCTGCTATAGACGAATGCGATGAGGTCCGAAAGATGGTGATCGCGAAAAAATCCGGTGATGCTTTGTCCACCGATCGGAAATTTCCACGGCCGATAGAGTCGCTCCGCATTCGCAGGCAATCCGCTTGCCTCTCGGAAAAATCCGACATTCAACGTTCGGCCGAGAACGCCTTCGTCAGTCCCGAACCATTTGAATCCTTCTTCGGCCGCGATGGCGAGCGTCTGGTCCGATACGGAACCTTCCGACGGCCATAGACCGCTGGGTGGCGCACCGAATACGCGCTCGTGATACTCCCGCGCCCGACGCAGTTGTTCCCGTGCATCCTCGGGATGGCGATAGGCCCGGCGAGGCAACGGCGTCGCAGGGTTCGCGACTCGCGCGATGTCTGAATCACAGATCAGCGGCAAAATCGGATGGTAGAACGGCGTCGTGCTCAGTTCGATCTGCCCGCGTACGGCCGCCTCCTTGTAGATGGGCAATACCAACTTCAAGAATTCCAGTTGTTTTACTTTTAAAATGAGTTTGTCGGTTTCGGAAAAGTTTTTTCCGCGCGCCGAAAGGCGATTGATTTCACCGTCGCGCGCAATCCACTCTTCTTCCATCCATGCCAGTTGGGAAAGCAATTGCAAGTCCCGCCAGTCGCGCGGCGTGAAGGTCACGATCGCTTGCGCGCCGCCGGCAGGCCTTGACCACTCGAAGAGTTCGCCGAACCTTGGCCAACGGGACAGAAATCGCTCGTGATTTACCTGAAAGGCGCGAGAGAGGATCTCGCTTTTGTCTTCGCGGGTGAGTTGTTCCGCGTTCTTGAACGCCAAATCAAACCAGGGTTCGTTGAAATTCCCGCTGGCATATTCCTCGAGTTGCAAGCCGAGCGACGGCACAACGTTGAAGGTCGCATGGAAGCGCGGAAACTCTTCCAGAATCTTGACCATGCCCCAGTAATCCTTGAGCGCGTGCAATCGCGTCCATGGCAGAACGTAGCGGCCAGTCTCGGGATCGCGATACTGCGGCTGGTGCATGTGCCATAGAACAACGAGATTAATCTTGTTCATCGGGACCACCGCGCCGGCCGGTGCGCACGCGGCATGCTACACTTTGCCTTCGTCTCATGCGCATCCTGGATCGCTACATCGTCCGCGAAATTTTTCGTCATGCGCTCCTCGGCCTCGTTGTCTTCACGTTCGTTTTCTTCGTTCCTCAACTGGTGCGCCTAATGGAGTTGCTGGTCCGCCACGCAGGGTCGAGCGGCCAGCTTGTAAAGCTGTTCGCTTGCTTGTTCCCCGGCGTGCTGACGTTCACGGTGCCGATGGCCATTCTTGTCGGGGTACTGCTCGGTCTTGGCCGCATGTCGGCCGACAGCGAAATCATCGCGCTAACGGCTCTGGGCATCGGCCGGCGACGCATTTTGCTGCCGGTCGCGGTCTTGGCGCTGACCGGCGTACTCATCACGGCCGCAATGACCCTATGGGCCGGTCCTCTCGCTTTGCACAGTTTCCGCTCGATCGAAGCCGACCTGATCGCCAATCAAGTTTCCTTTCAGGTGCAACCGCGCGTTTTCGACGAGCGTTTCCCCAACACAGTACTTTACGTCAACGACGTCTCCGCGAGCGGGACGAAATGGAATGGCGTGTTTCTGGCGGAAACCCGGGACGGCGACAATTCGCAACTCACCCTGGCAGAGAACGCGATTGTAATTGCCGAGCCGCAACAGGGCAAGTTGGAGCTGCACCTTCAGGGTGGCGCAACCCACGAATTCAATCGCCAGGATCCCAACCATTACTCCGTTACGCAGTTTGGCCAGAGCGATCTGCCAATCGAAGTCACCGGCCTGCTGCCTTCCAAGCAGCGGTCTCTTTCGAACCAGGAACGCTCACTAAGACTACTGTGGGCCGATCAGACGGCGTCGTGGCGTGAAGCACGCGTCGAATTTCATCGCCGCATTGCGTTTCCATTTGCGTGCTTATTTTTCGCGTTGGTCGCGGTTCCGCTGGGTTCACAGCCCCGGCGCGGCGGACGCGCGGCCGGAACACTGCTGGCCGTGCTGCTGATTGCTTCCTACTATTTGCTCTTTGTCTTTGGCGCGAGTCTGGCTCGGCACGGCACCGTGCCCGTGGCTGCGGGCATCTGGATCGCCAACCTGGCGCTTGGCGTTCTGGGACTGATCCTACTTCCCCGCATGGAGCAACTCCGGGGCGACAGTGTATGGCTTTCGTTCTTCTCGCGTTGGCGGAGTTGGGGGCGGCTGCTTCGCCGCCGCAAGGCAGCGCGTTCCCGGGAACTGGCTGCCGCGCGCGCGCGAAACGGAGATCGCGAAATCGAAGTTCAATACCAGCAGAGCAACAGCTTTCCGCGACTGATGGATTTATACATCCTGCGGCGGTTTTTCTCTTACTTCCTGCTTTTGATGGCTATTTTCATATTTCTGTTTGAGACGTTTACATTCTTCGAACTGCTCGACGACATCGCCCGCCACGGCATTCCATTTCTCATCGTCGTAAAGTACTTCAGCTATCTCGCGCCCTATCTCTCGTACCAGCTTGCGCCGCTGGCCGCACTCGTCGCCGTTCTCGTGACGCTGGGTGTGATGAGCAAGAACAACGAAGTTGTCGCGTGCAAAGCCAGCGGCATCAGCCTTTATCGATTGGCGCTTCCGCTCCTACTCGCTGGATTCGCGCTCGCCGCCGTTATGGTCATACTCGACGACACCTATTTGCCGTACGCCAACCAGCGCCAGGACGCGCTGCGAAATCAAATCAAGGGCCGTCCCGCGCAGACCTACACCCGCCCGCAGCGTTGGATTTTTGGCGAAAATTCTAAAATCTACAACTACGACCTGTTTGACCCGGCGCAAAATCTCTTCGGCGGGCTCTCCGTCATCGAATTAGATCCGACGTTTCACGTGAAGCGCCGCGTCTACGCATCCCGCGCGCGTTGGTCAGAACAACAAAGCATTTGGATTCTGGAAAACGGCTGGATCCGCGATTTTTCCGACGGCACAATTGCCAATTACCAGCCGTTTGGAGCAACGACCCTTGTGGAACTGAAAGAACCACCCGTCTATTTCAACCGGCAAGTCCTGCAAGCGTTTCAGATGAGCTGGGAAGAGCTTCGCGAATACATCTATGGATTGCAGCGTGCTGGATTTGACGTATCGGCGCTGCGCGTCCAGTGGCACAAAAAACTGGCCTACCCGCTGATCGCACCCATCAGCATGTTACTCGCGATTCCCTTTGCATTGCTCGTCGGAATGCGCGGAGCTCTCGGCGGTGTCGCGCTGGGGGTCGCAATCGCCATCACTTATTGGGCGAATTCAGCGCTGCTGGAGGCAATGGGCGGCGTTGGACAACTGCCTCCGTTGCTCGCGAGCTGGTCTCCCGACTTGATTTTCCTTTTCTTCGGCATGTATTTCTTCTTCAAAATGCCGACGTAGCGCCGTCATCCCTTTTCTTTTTCATCCTGCTGCAGCTTCCAGACGATCTTGTGCAACATTCCGAGAAGGACTTCTGCATCCGCCTCTTCCAACGTCATCCTGCGAATCATTCGGCGCAGTTTTTCTTCAGCCAATTGCCCTGTCTTTGGATTGATGTATTCGCTTGAGCGCAGAGCCGCTAACAGCGTGGTCGTGATCCGCTCCACCACACCCACCGTCGCCGGTTTTTCCCAACGCAGAGACTCCGGCACCACAGCGGTGGCTCGACGGCCTTCGGCTCGGACTAATTCATAGAGGCACACCGCAACGGCCTGGCCCAAATTCATGGACTGATGCCCTTCGCGCGTTGGGATGTGCAGAACCCAATGGCAATGGCTTAAGGAATCGTTCGAAAGGCCCCATTTTTCAGAGCCGAACAGAATAGCCACCGGTGAGCGCACTAGCCTGGCCCGGATCGATCTCGCGCCCTGGGCCATGAGTTTGACCGGCTGCTGCAGTTGGCGGTGGCGAATGGCGGTCGTGCCAGCGACGACGGCGCAGTCGGCCACAGCCTCCGCGACCGTACCGAATTCCTTGCAGGCTGCCAGCACCGGCGAAGCTCCCACGGCCGACTTTGCGTCACGAAACGCCACTTCGTAGGGGTTCACGACGCGCAACTCGGTCACGCCGAAATTACTCATGGCACGGGCAGCGGCGCCGATGTTCAGCGGATTGCGCGGCGCTACCAATACGACGCGGAGATTGTCCAGGGCAGCCTGCATTCTCAAAGAGTGTAAAGCATGAACCAAACAGCGATCAGGCGGCGAGCACGAATTTCCTGAAAAATGAAGTGAAAGTAAAACTTGAGATTCAATTTTAGCAAAAGTTGAAAGCTGCTGGCGACATCCAAGGCCTGCCGCCAGCGGCTTCAAGTAACACTTTAGGTGAGCGAACCTGGGAACTCGCTCACTTTTTTTTCGCTTTCTTGGCCTGCTCTTCTTCCACCATCGCTTGAGCCGCAGCAAGACGCGCGACTGGAACGCGGAACGGCGAACAACTCACGTACGTGAGGCCGATACGATGGCAGAACTTCACGCTGTCGGGATCTCCGCCGTGTTCGCCGCAGATACCGAGCTTGATGTCTGGACGAGTCTTGCGTCCCTTTGCGACGGCCATTTCCATCAACAGGCCAACGCCAGATTGATCAACGGTCGCAAACGGGTTCTTCTTGACGATTTCCAGTTCCTGATAAGGACCGAGGAAGGAGCCAGAATCATCGCGACTCATGCCCAGCGTGGTCTGTGTGAGGTCGTTGGTTCCGAAGCTGAAGAATTCCGCCGACTGTGCAATCTCGTCCGCGGTGAGGGCTCCACGCGGTACTTCGATCATGGTGCCCACCAGATAATTCAGCTTGACCTTCTTCTCCTTCATGACGTCCGCGGCGACGCGATGCACAACTTCGACCTGGAGGTCGAGTTCCTTCTTGAACCCGACTAACGGAATCATGATTTCGGGATGCACTTTGATTCCTTGCTTTTGCACTTCCGCAGCGGCTTCGAACACGGCGCGGGACTGCATTTCGGAAATTTCCGAATAGACGATTCCGAGACGGCAGCCGCGGAAACCGAGCATCGGGTTAAATTCATGTAATTCTTGAACTCTCTTCTTGATCTTTTCTGCGGGCACACCCATTTTCTTTGCCAGATCGCCTTGCTCCGCACCCTCGTGTGGAAGAAATTCATGCAGCGGCGGGTCCAGAAAACGGATCGTTGCCGGGCGTCCCGCAAGCTCCTTGAACATGCCGATGAAGTCTTCGCGCTGATACGGGAGGATTTTCGCCAGCGCTTCCTGCCGGTGCTCTTTCGTGTCGGCAAGAATCATTTCTCTCATCGAATCGATGCGGTTGCCTTCAAAGAACATGTGCTCCGTGCGGCAAAGGCCGATGCCGCTGGCACCGAACGCGACCGCGTGGGCGGTCTGTTCTGGAGTGTCGGCGTTGGTACGCACGCTCATGCGAGTAGCTTTGGCGCACCAGTCCATGAGTTTCTTGAAGTTTTGATAAGTTGGGCTCTTGCCGGCGTCGAGAGACTTTTCGATGAGCACCTGGACAATTTCCGAAGCGGCCGTGGGAATTTGACCGGCATACACTTCGCCAGCGGTCCCGTTGATGGAAAGATAGTCGCCTTCTTTGTAGGTAGTCCCGTCCACGCTCATCGTTTTGGCGGCATAGTCGATTTGCAACGCCGCGGCGCCGCAGACGCAAACTTTGCCCATCTGACGAGCCACGAGAGCGGCGTGTGAACTGACTCCACCCTTTGCCGTGAGGATGCCTTCCGCCGCGATCATGCCACGCAAATCTTCGGGCGAGGTTTCGTTGCGGACCAGCAGCACCTTTTCTCCGCGTTCGGCAGCCTGAACTGCCCGATCGGCGTTGAGATACATGCGGCCCGTGGCCGCGCCTGGACCTGCGGGCAAGCCCTTTGCGATTGTTTTTGCGGCAGCGACGGCCTTGCGGTCAAACACCGGAGCCAGCACCTGATCCAGTTGGTCGGCGGGAACGCGGCGGATCGCGGTTTTCCAGTCGATGAGTTTTTCTTTTTCCATGTCCACAGCGAAGCGCACGGCGGCGAGGCCGGTGCGTTTGCCGTTGCGCGTCTGCAACATGAAAACCTTGTTCTCTTGAATGGTGAACTCGAAGTCCTGAACGTCCTTAAAGTGTTTCTCGAGCTTTGCGCGAATACCTTCCAGCTCTTTGAAAGCACCTGGCATGTAGTTCTTGAGATTGGCGACCGGTTCGGGAGTGCGCACACCGGCGACGACGTCTTCGCCTTGCGCGTTGATCAAGAATTCTCCGTAAAAGACTTTTTCGCCGGTAGCCGGGTCGCGCGTGAAGGCAACGCCCGAACCCGATTTGTCGCCCGTGTTGCCGTAAACCATCGCTTGCACGTTCACCGCAGTACCCCACTCGGAAGGAATGTTGTACTTGCGGCGATAGACAATCGCGCGGTCGTTCATCCAGGAACCGAACACCGCACCGACGGCGCCCCAAAGTTGCTTCCAGATATCTTGCGGGAATTCGGATCCGGTACGTTCCTTGATGAGCTTCTTGAAGCGACCGACCAGTTCTTGCAGGTCGGCTACAGTAAGTTTCGGATCGTCGATATCGGCGTGATAGCGTTCGTGCTTGAGCGCGTGAATCACAACCTCGAACGGCTCGTGGTCTTCGTCGGGCCGTTTTTGAACGCCCATAACGACGTCGCCGTACATTTGGATGAAGCGGCGGTAACAATCCCATGCGAAGCGTTCATTCTTGGTGGCGCGCGCAAGCGTGACGACCGTTTCGTCGTTGAGGCCGAGGTTGAGAATGGTATCCATCATCCCCGGCATGGAATCGCGGGCACCAGAACGGACAGAGACGAGCATCGGCATTTTGGTTTTGTCGCCGAACTTCGTCCCCATGATTTTTTCGACGCCGGAGACGGCCGCCTTGACCTGGGCGTCGAGAACTTTCGGGTACGCCTTCTTGTTGCCGTAGTAGTAGGTGCAAACTTCCGTGGTAATCGTGAAACCTGGAGGAACGGGAAGCCCAATGCGGCTCATTTCGGCAAGGCCTGAGCCTTTGCCTCCAAGGAGGGCACGCCAGGAACCCTCGCCTTCTGCTTTACCTTTACCGAATGAATAGACCCATTTCGTCACTGTATGCCTCTCATGCGTCTTGGAGTGTATTGCGTGAAACTCTTGTTGGCTTGAACGGAACAATTTGCCGCAGTGCTTGCAACTCGTCGGCGCGCCGACGCTGCCGTTACCAAAAAATCGTAAATTGCACTGTTAAAGTAAAACTTCATGTTCTCTAATTCTTGCTTTCGCCGCCCAGTTCAGAAAAATCCGCGATCGTAGAAAACTCTCGGAGCAATTCGCTCAGCAACGCCAGGCGATTGCACTTCACCGCTTCGTTCTCGGCCATTACCATGACCTGCTCAAAGAATTTGTCCACGTCGGGCCGCATCGCTGCAATTACCTCCAGCGCCTCTTTGTAGTGCCCCGCTCGTTTCTGGTCTTCCACCTTCGGAGCGGCTTTACGCACTGCCGAGAACAGAGTACGCTCGGCGTCGCCTTCAAACAGATCGGTCTGCACGCGCACGCCTTCCGCCTGCTTTCCAGCCTTCTCGAGGATCTTCCGGATTCGCTTGAACGACACCGTGAGCGGTTCAAAATTTTTCGTTTTGCGGATCGCCCACAGCGCATCGAGCCGCTTTCGCGCATCCACCAGGTCGTCAGCGCCGGCGCGAAAGACCGCGTTCACTTCGTCGTAGCCAAAGCCGTCCTTCTCGCGGAAGACGTAGCGCGCCCGGTCTCGCAAGAACTCGAGTATCTGTGCTTCTTGCTCGGCCGTGACGGATTTTTTCGGCGCATGCGTCAGCAGAATCTTCAGTCCTTGACTAACGGCCAACGACAACGAAAGCGGCAGCTTCTTCTCGAGGATGATCTTCACAATGCCCAGCGCGGCGCGGCGCAACGCGAAGGGATCGCTCGATCCACTCGGCACCACGCCCACGGCGAAGCATCCGACGACCGAATCCAGCTTGTCCGCGATCGCGACCGCGCAGCCTGTCAAATTGCGCGGTACCGGATCGTCGAGCCCAACGGGCCGGTAATGATCGTAGACGGCGTCAGAAACCTCCTGTGGTTCGCCCTGCGCCTTGGCGTAAAGCCCACCGACGATTCCCTGCAGCTCGGTAAACTCTCGAACCATTTCGGTCGCCAGATCACACTTCGCAAGTTCCGCGGCACGATCGGCTTCTGCGACGTGTGCCTGCGCCAGCCCCAGGTTGAACCACTGCTCGGAAAGCCAGCGAGCAATCGCGCGCACTCGTTCGACCTTTTCGCGATAACTGCCGAGCCGCGATTCGTACGTGACACGCTCCAGCTTCGGCAAATAGTCGGCGAGCCGACATTTCTGGTCGGACTCCCAGAAAAATCGCGCATCGGCAAAACGCGCGCGCAACACCTTCTCATGGCCAATCCGAGTCAACCCTTTCGGGTCTTTGTCCAGATTGATCACCGCCAGGAAATTCGGCGCCAGTTCCCCGCCACGCTTCTCCACAGCAAAATACTTCTGATGTCCGCGCATCACGGTGATCAGAATCTCGTCGGGCAATGATAAAAACGCCGGGTCGAACTTTCCCTCGATGACAGTCGGGTATTCATTCAGGTAGCTCACCAGCTTCAAGAGCTCAGCGTCTTCATGAATTTTGTAGCTTCCTTTTTTGGCGAGGGCGGCGAGCTCTTTCTCGACTTTCTCCTTGCGCAGGGTCGCGCGAACAATTACGCCGTTCGAGCGCAACTTCTTTTCGTAGTCGGCAAAGTCCTTCACGCGAATCTTCGGCGTCCCCAGAAAGCGATGGCCTGACGTTTCCGTCCCGCCCGTCAAACCGCCGAACGAGAACCTCAGAGGCTTGCCGTCGAAGATTCCGACAAGCCATCGTACAGGCCGGATGAAGCGCGCCCCGCTGAGTCCGGTCCAGGTCATTGTCTTTGGCCAGTACAGATCATGGATCACGCGCGGCAAGATCTCGCAGAGAATCTGCTCCGCCGTACGCCCACGGCGAACCTGCTTTGCGGCAATGTAGTCGCCCTTCGGCGTCTGGACGAAATAGACGTCGTGCAACCCTATGCCTTGCTTCTCCGCGAAGCTAACCGCCGCGCGCGTCGGCGCGCCGACAGCATCATACGCAACAGACTTCGGCGGGCCGGTAACCTCGCTCACTACGTCCGCCTGCTTCGTTCGGACTCCCCGTACCCACGCCGACAGGCGGCGCGGCCCAGCGAACGATTCCACAGTGACGCCGTCCGCCAAATTCTCCGCGGTCAGCAACTTCTCAATTCCGGTTCTCAAATCTTCTTCAGCCCGCGGCAGCATCGCGGCCGGAATCTCTTCGCAGCCGATCTCGATCAATAGCTCGGCGCGCCGCTCCTCCAGCTTTTTCTCCTGTGCCTTCATGCGCGCCCCCCGGATTCCTTGGCGCCGCCGATTTGGTCCAGATAGGCTTGCGCCGTCCGGCAAGCCACCGCGCGCACGCGCGCCATCAGCGCAGCTCGCTCCGTCGTGGAGATGACCCCTCTTGCGTCCAGCAGGTTAAAAAGATGCGAGCACTTCAAGCAGTGGTCATACGCAGCGAGCAACGGATAGCGCACACGATCTTTTTCCTTCGCCTTCGGCCAGCCGTCCACCAATTCCTTGGCTTGCTTCTCGTGCAGGTCAAACTCGGAACGAATCGCCTTCGCATCGCTTCGGTCGAAGCTGTACTCCGAGAATTGCTGCTCCTCGGCTAAGCGAATATCTCCGTAAGACTTGTCGGCAGACCATCGCAGGTCGTAAACACTCTCGACACCCTGCAGGAAGGCGCAGACGCGCTCAAGCCCGTACGTCAGCTCCACGGAGATCGGGTCCAGGTCTACTCCCCCGCTCTGCTGAAAATAGGTGAACTGGGTAATCTCCAAGCCGTCCAGCAGAACCTGCCAGCCAATGCCCCAAGCACCCAGTGTCGGAGACTCCCAATTGTCTTCCTCGAACCGAATGTCGTGCTCTTTCAGATTCAGGCCAATCGCCGCTAGGCTCTTCAAATAAACGTCCTGCACATCCGCGGGCGACGGCTTGAGGATTACCTGAAACTGGGAGTGCTTGTATAAACGGTTGGGGTTCTCGCCATAGCGACCGTCGGCGGGCCGACGACTCGGCTGCACATAGGCGACGCGATATGCGCCGGGCCCCAGCACGCGCAAAAAGGTTTCAGGGTGCATTGTCCCGGCGCCTACTTCCGTGTCGTACGGCTGCTGCAACACGCATCCTTGCTTCACCCAGAAATGCGAGAGCGTCAAAATCAAATCCTGGAAAGTCAGGCCTTGCGGCCTTTTCTCAAGTTTTACTTTCACTTTCAATTCATCTCCAACATTTCGCGTGAAAACAGTTTTCTCTCGGTATGCAATTCAATCCAATTCAGCATGGCGTCTCGAAATTCTCGCAGAGCAGGTTGCTCGTCCGCCCGCACCGCGATCTCTTCGAGCTTGCCGCTGAAGCGCGCGGTAAATTCCCTGCCCGGGAAATTCATCGGCCTCATACCGGACTTGCGGCAATGGTCGCAGTGCAGCCCATCGAACAGCGCCGACTGATACGCCGCCGCTTCGCCAAACTTCTTGCCGCAGACGATACAGCGGTCCATCGGCGGGAGCCATCCTCCAAGCTTAAGGGTCCAGTAGGCGAAGTACGCGAGCGGCAGAGTCCATTCCGCGCGCCGCTCGATCTCCCTCGCGGTCAGGAGAAGCAGCCGGAACATTGGTTCGGCCACTTCCTGCTCTGGTAAAACCCGCTCTGCCATCTCGCTAACGACCGCCAGGCCAGTGCTAAGGGCATAGTCCGACTGCGCCTTGTGGAAAGACTCCAGCAACTCGCACTGCTGAATCCTCACCAGATCTCGCGTCTCTTTCTCGACATACCAAATTTTGACATGCGAGAGAAGTTCCAGCGACGACCCGTACCGGTTCTTCAGCCGCCGCGCCCCGCCAGCCACACCGCGGATGCGTCCGGACGTGCGGCCGAAGAAACTGACCAGGCGATCTGCTTCGCCCAGCGGGAAGGTCTTCAGAATGATGGCTTCTGTTTCCCGGGCGGGCATGAACTGTCGGCGTGCCGACTCTGGCTCGCCATTCACACGCTGACCATCACAACGAACGTGCAAATGCGAACTCGAATTTTTATCACACGCACGCGCACTTCGCAATCCTTGCGCGGCGTTCTCGAAACTATTTCTCACAAATCCTGAAAAACATGGCAAATAGTGCAAACCTGTCTCGCGTACGAGTTCTGTTAACTTCGGTTCTTCACCGGTCAAGGTTATCGGACACGCAAATCTGCTTGCATCCCCTCCCTTTTTCGCTAACCTGCCAAAGGCCGCTATCTACCTATGCTGATTCCGCTCAGGGATGAAAATCCGACCCGCAGCATGCCCTACATCAATTACGCCCTCGTGGCCGCGAACGCAGTCATCTTCATCTACGAGCTCACCCTTTCTCCCAGAGCCCAGGCCGCCTTGGCCACGACCTATGGCACGGTGCCCTCGCGATTTCTGCACGCGCTATCCGGCCACGGCAATTTTGAAGCCGCCGCGATTCCACTCTTCACGAGCATGTTCCTCCATAACGGCCCAGCGCATCTTCTCGGCAATATGCTCTTCCTCTGGATCTTCGGCGACAATGTCGAGGAGTTCTTCGGCCATTTCGGTTATTTGCTCTTTTACGCTTTCTGCGGCATGGCGTCAGGCTTGACGCATATCGCGTTCAATCTACACAGCAGTGTCCCCGCAGTCGGGGCGAGCGGGGCGATTTCCGGCGTACTCGGTGCGTACATGCTTCTCTACCCCCGGAATCGAATCCTGACGTTGATCTTGATTTTCCTGGTACCGCTTCCTGCGTTCGTGATTCTTGGCTATTGGTTCCTGATTCAGTTTGTAGCCGGAGTCAGTTCGTTCGGCGCAGCCGCAACAGGCGGCGTGGCTTGGTGGGCACACATCGGCGGATTTCTGACCGGACTGCTGACGACAGCAGCCGTGCGGCGAAAAACCTAGCGCAGGCTAATTGCGGGAGAGTGAAAAAGGATTTGAAGTAATACTTGAAGTACGCAAACTAAGCGTTCAGCTCACGCGCGCCGCGAGCCAATCCCCAACTTCCGTTGTCTTTCTCTGCCCGCCGAGGTCGGGAGTAACAAAGTTCTCGCGCAAAGCATATCGAGTTGCAGTCTGAAGCTTGTCCGCCTCCGCCCGCCAACCCAAAAACTCCAGCATCATCGCCGACGCCAGAACTGAACCCATCGGATTGGCAATGCCCTTGCCAGCAATGTTCGGCGCCGAACCATGCACCGGCTCAAAAAGTGAAGTCCTTCCCGGATGGATATTCCCGGAAGGCGCCAAACCCAAGCCGCCAGCCAGCTGTGCGCCGAGGTCGCTGATAATGTCTCCAAACAAATTGCACGTCACGATTACGTCAAACTGGCTCGGGTCCCGAACGACCTCCATAGCCAACGTATCAATATAAAGGTGGCGGGATTCGATGCCGGTATATTCCTGGCGGACTTCCTTGAACACCCGCTGCCAAAGGTCGTGCGCAAAGGTCATCGCGTTGGACTTGTCGCTCATGCACAGGCGCTTGAGGCCGTGTTGCCGCGCGTACTCAAACGCATATCGGATGATGCGCTCCACTCCTTTGCGCGAGTTGACGTCTTCTTGCACCGCGATTTCGTCCGCAGTGTCCTTCTTAAAGAATCCACCCACGCCGACGTAAAGACCTTCCGTGTTTTCCCGGAAGACCATAAACTTCACGTCCGCTTCGGAACGACCCCGCAAAGGCGTCAGCCGTTCATGGAAGAGCTCCACTGGCCGCGCATTCACATAGAGGTCCAGCTTGAATCGCAGCCCGAGCAAAATATCCGCAGCGTGCTGGTTGCCCGGCACTCGCGGGTCGCCCAGCGCGCCAAAAAGAATTGCGTCAAACTCATCTCGCAACATTTCAACAGCGCCAGTTGGCAAGGACACGCCGTCGCGCAAGTACCGATCCGCGCCCCAATCAAATTCCACAAACTCAATTGGTCGTCGCGCCGACATTATTGCTGCGCGAATCACCTTTATGGCTTCGGGCGTGACTTCTTTTCCGATTCCATCGCCCGGAATCACGGCGATTCTCGTCGCCGCACCGCCGCTCCGCATAGGAATCCCAGCCAAGACCATCCCTCCCGTCAAATGCCACCGCCAATTCTACTCGGAGAGCAATTCTTTCCGCACCGTCAGCGCCTCAATCCGACCCACGCGCGGCGTAAAACCGATCCCAGCCCCCGACGGCACGGCAATCGTACCGCGCGGCGAGACTACCACTTCCGGTTCAATAATGTCTTCGGCCCAATATCTCTTGCTCGCGGCAACATCCCCCGGCAACGTAAAATTGGGGAGCGTAGACAGCGCGATATTGTGAGCGCGGCCAATCCCGGCCTCCAACATCCCGCCGCACCAGACAGGCATCCCGTTCATTTCGCACAAGTCATGAATCCGCCGCGCAACGGTATGCCCGCCGACGCGGCCCATCTTGATATTGATGATGCGGCACGCGCCCAACTCAATCGCGGCAAGCGCCTGCTCTTCCGTGTGGATGCACTCGTCGAGGCATATGGGCGTCTCGAGTTTCTTCTGAAGGTCCACGTGCCCATACAAGTCGTCCCAACCCAGCGGTTGCTCGATCATCATGAGATAGAAATTTTCCAGTTCCTTCAGCAGCGGCCAGTCTGGCCGACGGTAGGCAGAGTTGGCATCTACCATCAGCTTGATGTTCGGGAACTCTTTTCTCAGCCGACGCACCGGTTCGACATCAATTCCCGGTTTGATCTTTATCTTGATGCGCTGGTAGCCGGCTTCAAGTTCCACTTGAACCGCACGAACCAACTCTTCAAGCGATGCTTTAATCCCAACCGAGACGCCGCTCGCGATTTCTTCTCGCTTCCCTCCGAGTAATCTCCACAGTGGCAAATTCTTTTGCCGGGCTTCCGCATCCCAAATCGCAGACTCAATTGTGCCCTTGGCCATCTCATGTCCACGCACCCGCTCCAGCATCGCCCATACTTCGGCCGCGGAAGAGAACTCCTTGCCTTTCATCAACGGCCAAATGAATTCACGTAGGACGTGCCACGCTGTCTCAGTCGTCTCCGGGCCGTAGGAGGGCGTCTCGCCGGCCACGCATTCGCCCCATCCCGTCGTCCCGTCGACGTTTGCCTCGACGAGCAGAATCCGCCGGACCGTCGTCCGCTCCATGCTCGTCTCAAACGGCACAAGCAATGGCATTCGGATTTCTCGCAACGTGATTCCCCTAACGCGCATCAAGTTCCCTCAGAAATCGCTCCACGGCGCCAGCACATACGCCGAGCCCGCGCCCTCTCGTTTGAGCCCAACAGCCGCGTATCCCTTGGCGAACCATTCGCTGAATTCATTCCGGGCCCGAGCCTGTACGTCGTCCAGCCGGCCGGATGGGCCTTCCTTTCGCGCTTCCAAATCCGCCGGCAACGTCACGTGCGCAGCGTCAAGCGCTGGCTCGATGTTCCCTGTTGCAACCGCGGCTACCACGCGTGGCGAATCCAACAGCCATTCCGCCACCAGGCGGTCCGTAGGCATGCCGCGATGTAACGGGCTGGTCGTCAAGCCGTACAGATTCGGCAAATACTGGCGAGCGATCGCGCCAAGCCGGTTCAGATTAAAGTGCGCATTGCGAGTCTCGAGCGGGTCAAACGTCCACTCAATCAAGCGGATACCCCGGCCCAAAGCTTCGTCTCTTTGGTAAAGCTTGAGCTGCCGCCCCACCCCCCGGTCGCGGTAAGTGGCCAAAACACCCGTCATGTGGGAATGGAGATACGCCACGCCGTGGCGCACGCCGGCAAGCGCCAGCGTATAACCAACCAATTTGTCGCCCGCAAAAGCACCGAGGACCTGCCCGCCGGTGTGTGCCGCCACAACAAACAAAGTGGCCGGCTCGACTTCCAGTTCATCTTCACCCCAGATTTCGCGTTGCAATTGCACGCAAGCGTGAAACTCCTCGATCGCATCGCAACTCCGCACGACGATTGCCGCCGTCATCGCGCAACACCGGCCGCGGCAACTCCCAAGCCTTTCGCGCGTTCCCAGAGGGCTTCCATTTCAGCGCGAGGAACATCGGCCAGCTCTCTGCCGTTTTCGCGCGCGAGCCGTTCCATCTCCCGGAATCGCGCCGCGAATTTCGCATTTGCCTTCTTCAGCGCGATCTCCGGGTCAACATGCAGAAATCGCGCAACATTGACGGCGGCAAACAGCAAGTCCCCTGCCTCTTCTTCGATGCGCTCCGCAGCTCCGTCGCCGACCTCGTTGCTTAGTTCCGTCGCTTCCTCGGCTACTTTCTCCAACACCCCTTCCGCCGAATCCCAATCGAATCCAATGCGCGACGCGCGACGCGTCAACTGAAACCCTTCCATGGTCCCAGGCAAAGCGTGCGATACCCCGTCCAGCAGAGACGCGGGCTTTGCGCCATCGCGAATCCCTTTTGCCTTGCGCTCTTCAGCCTTTATCTTTTCCCAACTCTTCAGAACAGCCTTCGCATCCCGCGCCCGCTTCTGCCCGAACACATGCGGATGCCGCCGCACCATCTTGTCGTGGATTCCCTGAATCACATCCGCTGCGCCAAATCGCCCTTCGCCCGCCGCGATATCCGCGTGAAACACGACCTGAAGCAGCAAATCGCCCAATTCCTCGGCGAATTTCGCATCGTCACCGCTTTCAAGCGCCTCCACAACCTCGTACGCTTCTTCGATCAGATACGTTCGCAAAGTCATGTGCGTTTGCTCGCGGTCCCAGGGGCAGCCATCCGGCGCGCGCAGCCGCGCCTGCAGCTTCACCAGCTTTTCGAACCATTCGGCCGCCGTGGCGCGCTTCGCCTTTTCGCGTGGCACCGCCTTCGTCCGCACTCGCTTCGATACTTTCTTCGATCGTTTCATTTCTCTCCCGGAAAATCCAGCTCCTGTAAACCGTCAACTCTAAAGTGCAGTCCGACGTTTGACAAGCTTGCACAAAACGCGCTTTGTAGCTTCCCATGCTAAAATAACCCGTTATCCAGTGAAGTGAGGTTGTCCCTTGTCCGAGCACAAGTCAGAAGAGACATTCCGCGTCATAGACCGGCGGCTGTTTACCGAACAAGGTGAGCTGCGTCAGGAAATAGCGGCAGAAGAAAAACGCGAGGCGGTGAAGGAAGCAAACGTCGCCAAACAGGAAGCCCCCGTCGGCCCGGCAGAAACCCCCGAAAATCCATCGGCCGAAACGCCGAAACGCTCGGCCGCCTTCGAAAATTTGATCCGAATGATCGGCAGCAACGCGGCCATGGTCCTTGGCGCCTACACCGACCCGCGCACCGGCCAGCCCATGATCGATCCGGATGCGGCGCGCGAACTCATTGATATGCTCGATGCGTTGCACGAAAAAACCAAAGGAAATCTCGCTCCGGAAGAGAATGACATTCTTTTGGACCTTCTCGGCAAGCTCAAACTGACTTACCTTGAGGTGAATCAAGCGCTCGCCGCTCAAGCGACTCAGACCAAGGCCAAAACGCGCTGAGCCACGGTTGTTAAACGCGCAAAGTTTTACTAAATGCCGTCGAACCCTCTAAAACTCACGCTCCTTGGTTCAGGCACTTCCATGGGCGTCCCGTCGCTCGGTTGCCATTGCCGCGTTTGTACTTCGCAGGACCCGCGCGACAACCGTCTCCGCCCTTCCCTGCTACTCTCTCGCAATGGGCAGCACGTCGTCATCGACACGACACCCGACTTCCGCCAGCAAGCCCTTCGCGTCGGCCTCCCGCGCCTTGATGCCGTCCTCTTCACGCACGCCCATGCTGACCACATTTTCGGCTTCGACGACATTCGCCCCTTCAACATGCGCCAGAAAACCGCGCTGCCGATTTTCGCGAACGCGGAAACATTTGACGTCCTGCGCGGCGCGTTTTCTTATGTCTTTGACGGTAAGCCGAAAGTCAGCACAGTTCCACTCGTCGAAATCAATCACGTCAGCGGTCCGATCGAACTTCTCGGCACAACCATCACGCCAATTCCCCTAATTCACGGAGATCTGAACGTTCTCGGCTTCCGCTTCGGCAATGCCGCGTATCTGACAGATTTCAGCGCTGTCCCGGAATCCTCCATGCCACTGCTTGAAGGCCTCGACGAACTCATACTCGACGCGCTCCGCGACACGCCGCATCCCATGCACCAAACGGTCGACCAAGCACTCCGACTGATCGACCGCCTCAAGCCACGTCGCGCCTGGTTCACTCACATTGCACACGAACTGCCGCACGGCGAAACCAACGAGCGGCTCCGCTTGCTCGGCTATCCGCACGTCCAACTCGGTTACGACGGCCTCGAACTCGAAGTAGAAGTCGCAGACGCTGCCACAAATCCGCCGGCAAAAACATCTTTGCGCGCCGCGCCGATCCGAGTCTTCTCTTCCCCCACCGCATGGCACACCTACTACACCCCGCTCAAGCGCGGCAGTGTTCTTGCCATCGGCAACTTCGACGGCATCCATCTCGGCCATCAGGAAATCTTGCACGATGTTGCGCGCCGGGCTGCGCTCTCAGGCGACGTCGCCACCGCGCTTACGTTCGAGCCCGCACCGCTGAAAATTCTCCGGCCCGATTCCGCTCCGAAGCGTCTCTCAACGAGCGACCAGCGCACGGCATGGTTTCGCGTGGTTGGCCTTGAATCGGCCGTCGTCCAGGCCTTTACTCTCGACCTTTCCCGGCTTTCTCCCGAAGAATTTGTTCAGCAAATCCTGATCGACAAGCTGCGGGTTCGCGCCCTGCTCGTCGGAGAAAACTTCCGCTTCGGCCACAAGCAAGCCGGTGACGCAGAGTCGCTCAAGAAGTTGGGCGAGCGCTTTGGTTTCGAAGTGATTGTGGTTCCGCCGGTTATTTACCGCGGCGAAATCGTCAGCAGCACGGTGCTCCGGCGCGAAATCTCTGAAGGCGATGTCAGCCGCGCGGGCCGTCTGCTTAGAAGGCCATTCGTCCTCACTGGCCAGGTCGTTTCCGGAGAAGGCGTCGGCCATCGCTTCACCGTTCCGACCCTCAACCTGCAACCCGAACAGGAACTTCTTCCGGCCGCGGGCGTTTACATCACGCGAACCCTCCTCGACGGTGAATCGAAAAGCCGCCGCTCCGTCACCAATATCGGCATGCGTCCCACTTTCAACGGCACTTCCGTCACCGTCGAAACACACCTGCTCGACGCACCGGAAGCGTTCGAAACAAAACGCATTGAGGTCCGTTTTTGGAAACTCCTCCGCGAAGAGAAAAAGTTTGCAAACGTTGCGGAATTGAAAGCGCAGATCGCGCGCGACATCGAAGCCACTAACCGATTCTTTGCCCGATTGAGAAAGTACCGTTCCACGCGACTGGCAATTCGTTCGTAGGTCGGCGTCCCGCGAAGCGCGGCTTTACGCCAATCCCTTCCCCAAACAATCCGCGCAATATCCACCCACTTCCGTCCGCGATACCGTCACCTTCATCTTGAAGTCCCGCTCAATCTGAGACTTCAACTGTTCATACAACTGGCTCTCGAACTCGCGCACTTTGCCGCACTTCAAACACGCCACATGAATATGGTCCCGCGGCCCGTGCGTCTCATAGTAATGCCGGTCGCCGCGCAGATGCAGCAGATCCAGCTCATCGATCAGCCCATGTTTTTTCAGGAGTTCAATCGTGCGGTACACCGTCACCAGGTGGACGTCGGAATCGATCTTCTGCGCGCGTTCCAGAATTTGATCCACGTCCAGGTGCTGTTCGGCCGAATCCATCACGCTCAAAATCACGCGCCTCTGCCGCGTCAACCGGATTCGTTTTTCCGCAAGCGCCTTCACCAGCGGACCGATCGTCTCCGCTGAATTAATCCGCTCTGTCGTTGAAGCTCGATGCGCAGGGCTTCCTGCCATGTCGGTCCCCAAATCTACTTTTCGGCGCCTATCCGCGCCGCCGCACTTTACGTATGCGTCGGCAGGAGGTGCCGAACGTCATTGTACATAACGAACGCAAACAGCAGCAAAAGGAACACGAAACCCACTTGGATAAACCGTTCCTTGAACGCCAGGCTCAAATCACGCCGCCGGACACCTTCAATCGAAAGCAACAAAATGTGCCCGCCATCCAGAATCGGAATCGGCAGCAAATTCAACACGCCCAGATTCAAGCTGATCACCGCCATGAGCTGAATTGTGTCGACCGGCCCGCTTTGCACGGCTTCCCCTGCGCGAACCGCGATTCCAACGAATCCCTGCAGCTGCTTTACGGATAATTTTCCAGTGAGCAGTTTTCCCAGAACACCGAGCAAGTTTTCCGTCAGGTCTATCGTTTCTCGAGTGGCAATCCGAAACGCGCCGCCCACCGTTGTTGGTTTGAACGACCACGCGCCTTCCGGGCCAACCCCAATTTTGGCGACCATTTGGCCATCTTCGTCCTTGTCCCGTACGGGGTGAATCTCCAAAGTGACTGGCTTTCCGGCCCGCTGCACGTCCATCCTTAAGCTGTCGCCGCTCGATTTTCTGATGAGGTCCACGCAATGCCGCCAGTTATGAACCGCGGCTCCGTTGACCGCAACTATCAAGTCTCCTTTTTGCAATCCGGCGCGCTTCGCGGGCATGCCATTCGTTACTTGTCCCACGATCGCAGGCTCAGGCGGGTATCCGAGCAATTGGCTTCCCGTCTTCAACTCCGAACTGTTAACGACAACGTCCTTCTTTAATCCCCCGCTATTCTGTACAGTCACCGTAAAATCTTGACCCGATCCAACTTCGCTCAACGGCTTTTCCGCCGACTTCCAGTCCGGAGTCCGCATTCCGTTTATCGCGACGACTTGATCGCCGTCAACGACTCCAGCTTTAGCAAGCGGCCCGCTTTGAGGCAACTCCGACAACACAATCGGCTTGGAAAAGAACGATTGATAGGGATCGCCCTTGATCGCGTAAAACCCGCCCAGCAGCAAAATCGGCATCACCAGATTGACCGCCGGCCCCGCAAACGAAATCAGCGCGCGCTGCCAGCGCTTCTTGCTCATCACCTCGTCCGGCGCGCCCGTCGGGCCTTTTTCGCCCGAATCAATCTCCATCAAATCCTGTCCCGCCATCCGCACATATCCGCCGAGCGGCAGCGCGCTAATCCGGTAATCTGTCGCGCCGCGCTTCCAGCCAAACAGCCGTGGCCCAAATCCAATCGAAAACACATCCACGCGCACGCCAAACAGCCGCGCCACGATGAAATGACCCCACTCGTGGACCAAAATCATCACGCCCAGCACCAACACAATTCCAAGCATCATATTCATCGAACTCTTGCTCCGTCTTTCTTTCTTACGACGCGGCCTTCGCGATTCCGGTCAACGCCGCGACCTCTTCCTTCGCTATTCGACGCGCTTCGGCGTCCGCCGAAAGCACATCTTCCATCTTTTGCAGCTTCAACCTCGGCATCCGCCCGAGCACCCTCTCCACTACCTCTGGAATCCCCAAAAACGGCAGCTTCCGCTCCAAAAAAGCCGCCACCGCCACTTCATCCGCCGCGTTCAAAGCGCACGGCAAAGCTCCACCCCTTTTCATCGCTTCGCGCGCCAGTTTTAGGCAGGGATAGCGCCTCGTCGACGCCTTTTCGAAATCCAACCTCTTTAATTTCGACCAGTCCAAGGCCACCTGGTTCGAGGCGACGCGCTCTGGATAGGTTAGCGCATATTGAATTGGCATGCGCATGTCCGTGGGGCCTAGTTGCGCGAGAATCGAACCGTCGACATACTCCACCATCGAATGAATTGTCGATTGCGGATGGATTACCACATCAATCTGGTCTGGCCGCATGCCAAACAGCCACCGCGCTTCAATCACTTCAAATCCCTTGTTCATCATCGTCGCCGAATCAATCGTGATTCGGCTGCCCATCTTCCAATTCGGATGCGCCAGCGCTTGCTCGACCGAAACTTTCTCGAGGTCCTTCAGCGGCGTCTTTCGAAACGGCCCGCCCGAAGCCGTCAGCACTATTCGCGTCACTTCTTTGTGATCGCCAGCGCGCAGACACTGGTGCACCGCGTTGTGTTCGCTATCGACCGGCAGCAGCTCTTTTCCCGCCTTCACCGCCGCGGCCATCACCAACTCGCCCGCCGCCACCAGTACTTCTTTATTCGACAGCGCAATCGTCCGGCCCAGCTTCACCGCTTCATACGTCGCCTCCAGCCCAACTACTCCCACCGCCGCGGATACGACGATCTCCGCCGCTGGATGCGTCCCAACCGCAAGCATCCCCTCTCGCCCATGATGAATTGCGGGTAACGCAGTTCCCTTTTCAGAGAGCCGTACCGCAAGCTCATCCGCCTTTTGCGCATCGCCGACTGAAACAACTTCCGGCCTGTGCCGTCCGATCTGGCCCACCAGTTCATCCAGGTTGCCGCCGGCCGCGAGCGCAACTATTCCAAATCTTTCCGGCAGCGCCTCGACGACCGAAAGGCATTGACGACCAATCGAGCCGGTCGAACCCAATATCGCGAGTTGTTTCACGAAGCCCTGTTTCTTTTTTGTGCGTTCTGGAGACGCCTGGGATCTACATCCGCGGTGAGCAAAACCAAATCCAATAATACCAGACAACGGGAATCGTCAAAATCAGCGCGTCGATCCGGTCGAGCATTCCGCCGTGCCCCGGCAAAATCGTTCCGGAATCCTTCACACCGGCGCTCCGCTTGAACGCTGATTCCAGTAAATCGCCAACCTGTCCAGCCAGGTTTCCCACTGCTGCGAGCCCAAGTACGACCGGCGCAGGAACGTTAATGCGAGTCGAAAGAAGCCACCCAACCAGCAGTGCCGCCGCCATACCGGCAATCGCGCCCTCCCAGGTTTTCTTCGGACTCAGATGTGGCGCAAAGGGTCGCTTGCCGATGGCGCGTCCCACGAAGTATGCCGCCGTATCTCCAACCCATGTGATCACCAACGCAAAAAGCAGTATCCATGGTCCGAGAGGTCCCGCGCCATGCAATCGCACGGCGTAGCTCAACGGCAACGCCACAAACAACAACGCACTCGAACTGATTCCCGCTGCCGGCAGCCCTTCGACCAGCGGCCGCTTCGTCCCGAGCGTAATCACCGTCACGCCAATCAAAAAGAAAAAGAAAATGTCCTCAACCCGCAAGCCGGACAAAAAGACAAACTGAATCGGACCCGAATACAAAACCGCTTCACCCGGCTCTCGTTGCCGCAACACCACCTGCAGCCATTGCATGTACACGATCCCCAAAGCACACGTCGCCGTCCAAAATTTATATGCACGGAGCCCTATCGCGTCGCCCAACGCGAAAAATTCAAAGAGGGCCAGCAAAATCACGAGCGCCAGCGATACAGCGACCACCGCCGTCGAACCTTTCAAAATCAAAGCGACGACGCCCGGTATCAATACCACCGCCGTCGCAATCCGTTTCCAGGTCATCCTTGTTTCCGTCCTCGCAGCCTGCGCGTACAGCGCCAGTCGGGGCGCAATCGAAGATTCCGGGCAGCAACCGGAATATCGTGCCTTGTGTCAGCAATCAACAAATGTACTTGAAGTCTTATTCTGTAAGGCAGGCCATTCTAAACCGAACTCTCGCAAAATTTCCTATTCTGGAAATGGATCGTCATTCCCCCGCCGCTCGTACCGGATTCCCGACGTTCCCCTCTCCAATTCCGCCATACCGCCGTTCCCGTTTCTGATAATCCACAAACGCCTCAAGCAACCGCGCCCGATTGAAATCCGGCCACAGCGTCTCGGTCACATAAATTTCCGCATACGCAATCTGCCAAAGTAGAAAGTTGCTCACGCGCATCTCGCCACTCGTACGGATCAGCAAATCCGGATCGGGTAATCCCGCCGTGTACATCTTTTCCGCGAATTCTTCTTCCGTGACGTTCGCCTCACGGGAGGCCTTCTTTTCTTCCAGAATCCGGTTCACCGCATCCACGATCTCGGCCCGTCCGCCATAGTTCAGAGCAACGCACAACACGGTCCCGGTATTGTTCGCGGTTTCCGCTTCCGCTTCCCGCGTATCGCGCCGCACGCCCTCCGGCAAATCGTCCGCACGCCCCAGAAATCTCATTCGGATATTGTTCTTCTGAATCAGGGGCATCTCCTGCCGCAGATATTCCTGCAACAGCTGCATCAGGAAATCTGTTTCCGCCTTCGGCCGACGCCAGTTTTCTACCGAGAATGCATAAAGCGTCAGCGCCTCGACCTTCAAGCGCGCGCAGGTTTCAATCGTCGTCCGCGCCGTCTCTGTACCCGCCTTGTGCCCTGCGATCCGGGGCAAATGCCGCCGCTGCGCCCAGCGGCCGTTGCCGTCCATAATCACCGCGACGTGCCGCGGCAATTGGCTCAAATCCAGCTTTTCCAGGATGTATGCTTCCTCCGCGGTGACCGCTCCGAGCGGATGCGAAGCCGCAACATGGAGGGTTTTGGGTGATGGAGTGTGCTGCGCCACGAAATTTCGTCCTTATCCTTTACGCCATAAAGTGTACACGCCCGTATACGCCCTCGCAACGAGTTCCGGCGGAAGTTTCGTTTCAGTCATCGCAGCATCAGAGTGCGGACTAGCTGGCGGGATGCACAAACAAATCGTGAATAGACGTATACGCCACGACCAGCGTTAGACCGATCATCGCAATCGTCGAGATCCACGCGACCCAATTGAATCCCCGTGAATTCACTTTATCGCCCATCAAATCCTTCCGGTTCACCAAAATCAGCACGAAGATCAGCACCGCCGGCAGCAGAAATCCGTTCAACACTTGCGACCACAACAGAATTGCTTTTGCATATTTTCCCAATGCCAGCACCAGAAACGCGCCTACAAAAATCAGGGCCGTGTAGAGTGCGTAAAAAATTTTCGCTTCTCCGAATTTCCGGTCAATACCCGACTCGAATCCGAGCGCTTCGCAAACCACGTAGGAAGTCGAGAGCGGCAAAATCGATGCCGCAAAGAGCGAAGCATTCAACAACCCAACCGCAAACAACAGGCTGGCCCACTTACCCGCGAGCGGCCGCAGCGCGATCGCCGCTGTACCGGCGTCAGGTACGTCCAGAATTCCCTTCACATGCAGCGTTGCCGCCGTGCAGACGATGATAAAAAACACAATCACCATGCAACTGATGCTGCCGACCAGTACGTCGTTCCGAGTCGCCGGATATTGTCGCGGCCCAACGCGCTTCTCCACCACAGCCGCCTGCAAAAAGAAATGTTGCCATGGCGCGATGGTCGTTCCCACAAGTCCTGCCAGAATCACCGCGTATCCCGCATCAAATTTCGGCACTTCCAAATACGGTTTCACCGTCGGCACATACTGCGTCAACTGTGGCGGCAGCAAATGGAACAGCGAAACCAGCCAATCCGGCTTCGCCAAAAACGCCGAGATCACGTACGCGAAATACACCACGCAGATCGCTAGAAATACTCTCTCCACTACCTTCGCCGTTCCTTGCACGACCAGCACCCACACCAGAATCGCCGCGATTGGCACCGATACGAACCGGCTCACTCCCATCGCCTCAGAAGCCCAAAACACGCCGGTAAATTCCGCCATCACGTTGCCGAGATTCACGACAAGCACCGCGGCCATCAGGAAAAATGTCACACGAAAACCAAATTCTTCGCGCACCAGATCCGAAAGCCCTTTACCCGTGAATGCGCCCATCCGCGAACACATTTCCAGCGATACATAGAGCGCAATCGTCATCGGAATCAGCGACCACAACACCGCGTTTCCGTACTTCGCTCCCGCCTGCGCGTACGTATAAATTCCACCGGCGTCGTTGTCCACGTTCGAAACGATCAGTCCCGGCCCCACCACCGCCAAAAACAGCACGATCCTTCGCCGGAACGGACGAACGGCATCGCGCACGCTTTGGACGCGTTCCGTCCAGCGTTCACCCATCGCCTCCAGACCTTCCCGGCTCCACATCGTTCGCGGTTCCTCTATTTCAAAAGTTTCGAGACCACGTCATCCACAGTAATCACGCCCAGCGGTCTGCCATCCTCATCCACCACCGTCAGCATTCGTAGATTGTATTTGTCGAACAGTTCGAACACATCTTTTTCATCCGCATTCGGTTGCACGCTCAGCAGCGGCTCCATCTTCAATTCGTTCAGCCCCTGATCCGATCCGGCCAAAAGCAACCTTGCCACCGGCACTGATCCCGAAAATTGCGCTCCCCCATCCAGCAACACAATCGTATCGAGCTGATCCAGATTCAAATCCTGCTCTTTCATCCACTCCAGCACTTCGTCTCGCGTTGACTTATCGCCCACGAACACAAAATCCGTGTTCATCATGCCGCCTGCCGTCGCTGGATCAAACTCCAGCAGCTCGCGCACTTCATTCGCTTCCTGCCCTGGCATTTCGTCGAGCAACTCTTCTGACGTCTCCCTCGAAAGTTCACCCAAAACGTCCGCCGCGGCATCGGGAGCCATCTCTTCCAAGATATCCGCAGCCTTTTCCGGGTCCAGCTTTTCCACGATCTGCGTCGTCAACCGCGCATCCAACTCCGCCAGAACCGCCGCGGCGGTCTCCTCATCCAGCGACGAAATGATTCCCTGCCGTTCCGCCGGCGACAAATCCTCAATAATGTCCGCCAGGTCCGCCGGATGCAGGTCTTCTAACTTCTCGTGCGTAATCCGCAACTTCAACCGCCGCAGCGGATCAGGTTCCACCAGATTCACAAACTCCCACCGAATCGTCCGTGCCGGCAGCCGGCTCTGCAGCCCGCGAATCATTCTCTGTGGCGCAATTCCCTGCAAGAGCCGCCTCACCGCTCCTGGCAAGCCAACATCCACTTGCGTAATCCGCAATTCCACGTTTCCGTTCGTCCGCTGCTCCGCCAAATCCAAATCATTCACGCGGACCACTTTGCGCCCGCTCGTATCAATAATCTGCTGGTCCAGCAAATCCTTCGTCACTGCCAGCCAACCCTCATTCGGTTGATACGCATCCAGCGCGCGTTCCGGCACGTTCAATTCAAGTTTCCCTGCTTCAATCGCAGCCACTTGATCATGCCGTGCCACCAGCGGTTGAAAACTTCCGCGCGCCAGCAAAAAATGCGCCACGCGATTCGGCTGCTCCGCCGGCTCGACAAAAAATTCCCTCACTTTGCCTACATAATTTCCCTGCGCGTCATACGTCTTCGCGCCCATCAACTCCGTCGCCGTCAACATTAGCTCACCTCTCCTGCCGCACCGCAAAAACAAAAAAACCCGCGTGCCGGAACTCCTCGGCCGCGGGCAAGAGCTTGATAAAAATAGACTTACCGTCAGCCTTGAACGCGCCCTCCCCCGCCCTTGTCGCTGCGCTCGGGTCGCGCACTGAAATCCCTTTCCGCCACTGCGCCTGAAATTCCGCTCCCCGCCGTCCGTTCGAAATTCAAACTCGCGGGGCTAGGTTCGTTTTCTGGGGCAAACTTCATCGCCGGGAAAGCACTCCGTCCGTATTGATAAGCCGATAAAGACTTTAAGTCAATAAAAGAATGCATTTTTTGACGAAAAAAATCCTGAATTCGCAAAACTTCTACTTCGATTTGCCGAACACCATATTCTTGGGCGCTTCTCCCCGCTTCCGGCATTCCTCCAAATAGAGCGCCAAATAGCTGTTCGTCACATAATCCTGTTTTGAATATCCGAGTTCTTGCGCCGCCCGATCAATGGCCTCCGCCGGTCCTTCCAATTCAAGGAACGTTCCGACCGGCGTCTCATCCAGCTCAATTACCAAATCCTTCGCCCATTTCGCCGCGCCCGGGAGCTTCATCGTCGTCCTGAATTTTTCGTAGGAAAACCACCCGCTCATCCCCAATCCTTCAAAAATCCTTTTTAGCGCCGCCGCGTCCTTTACCTCCGTTTCAACCTCCTCTCTCACTTTGTGTCCACGGCCGTCCCTTTCCGCCCCAAGCGCCGGCTTCTTAAACGTGAGCACGATTCTGGTCGCCGCTCCCTTCTTCAGTTTTTCTTCCGGCGTCTCGGTTCGAATCCGCAAAAGCTGCCCATGCTTCGCCAGTCCGCCCTGCGGGGTATCAAAAATTACATTCCACTCATGCACGCGTCCGCTTCCCGTGCCAACCGGCTTCGCACGAAGTCGCCCTAACGCCTTTTTCAGCGCTTTCCCATCCGCCACTCTCAACTTAATCTCTCGTTCGTTTCCCATTCGGCCCCGGTTTGGCTCCCCTGCAAATCTTCGTTAGTATAACTACAGTGCGCGCTGCCCCTTTTTGCGACCTCTTTATGCCAGGCGCGCCCCCTAGAGATCGATGAATAAGGAATCCATTTCGGCTCCGGCCGAAGCGCAATCTGTCTCCGCGCCTGTCGCCAGACAAACCCCGGTCGAAACCGTCCTACACGGCGACCGCCGCGTCGACCATTACGCGTGGCTCCGCGAAAAAGAGAATCCCGAAGTCCTAGCCTACCTCAACGCCGAAAATGCCTACACCGACGCCATCCTCAAGCCCACCGAACCCTTCCAGGAAAAGCTCTACGAGGAAATGCTCTCCCGCATTCAGCAAACGGACCTCAGCGTCCCTTACAAGCTTCGCGGCTTCCAATATTTCACGCGCACCGAGGAAGGCAAACAGTATCCCATCCACCTCCGCCGCCGCGCCGCCGAAAATTCCTCCGACGAACCGCTCCTAGACCTGAACACCCTCGCCGAAGGCCACTCCTTCCTCGGCCTCGACGTCTTCGACGTCAGCGACGACAACCAACTGCTCGCCTATTCCACCGATGTCACCGGTTTCCGCCAATTCACTCTCGAAATCAAAAATCTCGCCACCAATTCGCTGTTCCCCTTCAAGGCCGAGCGCGTCACCAGCGCCGCTTGGGCCCCTGACAACAAGACGCTCTTCTACACAATCGAAGACGAAGTCTCCAAGCGCTCTTACCGCCTGTATCGCCACATCCTCGGTTCCACCGAGCCCGACGCGCTCCTCGTTGAAGAAACCGATGAACGCTTCCGCATCGACATCGAGCGCTCTCGCAGCGGTGCCTATCTTTTTCTAGTCACCAACAGCCACACCACCAGCGAAATCCGCTACCTCCGCGCTAACGACCCTCTCGGTGAATTCAAACTAATCGCCTCACGCGAAGACAGTCACGAATACTATCTCGACCATCACCCGAACTTCTCAGGCCTTGGTGACACTTTTCTCGTACGTACCAACTCTCTCGGCCGCACGTTTCGCCTCGTCGCTACACCTGTCGCCGATCCACAACGCAACAACTGGCGCGAACTCATTCCCAATCGCCCTGACGTCATGCTCTCCGCCGTCGCCGCTTTCCGCACCCACCTCGCCTTCTACGAACGCGAAGGTGGCCTCCCCTATCTCCGTATCGCGCCGCTCGATCTTCAAGCTTCGTCTTTTCTCGACGCTTCGCATCGCATCGAATTTTCCGAGCCGACTTACAACGCCTCTCTCGGCGCGAACCCCGAATTCGACCAGTCCCACCTTCGCTACGAATACGAGTCCTTCATCACCCCGCGCTCCGTCTTCGACTACAACGTTGCCACACGCGAATCCATCCTCCGAAAGCAACAACCCGTCCTCGGCGGCTACGATCCTTCTCTCTACGTCAGCCAGCGCCTTCACGCCATGGCAGCCGACGGCACAAAAATCCCCATCTCGCTCGTCTCGCGTCGCGCCACTCGGCTCGATGGCTCCTCCCCTCTTGTTCTCTACGGCTACGGCAGCTACGGAATCTCCATGCCCGTCGGTTTCCGTTCGAATCGCCTCAGCCTCCTTGATCGCGGCGTTATCTTTGCCATCGCTCACATTCGCGGCGGCGGTGAACTCGGCAAACCGTGGCATGACGCTGGCCGCATGCGCAATAAACTCAACACCTTCAGCGATTTCATTTCCTCAGCGGAATTCCTCATTGCACAAAAATTCACGTCGAAATCGAAACTCGTCATCGAGGGCGGCAGCGCCGGCGGCCTTCTCATGGGCGCCGTCACCAACATGCGCGCAGATCTGTTCCGCATCGTCATCAGCCACGTGCCGTTCGTGGACGTGTTAAACACCATGCTCGACGCTTCGCTCCCGCTCACCGTTGGCGAATACGAAGAATGGGGCAATCCGCAAATCGCCGGGGACTACTTCTATATGAAGTCTTATTGCCCCTGCACGAATCTCGCCGCCGCGAACTATCCCGCGCTCCTCGTCAAGACCGGCCTCAACGACAGCCAGGTTATGTACTGGGAACCCGCCAAATACGTCGCCAAACTCCGCACCTTGAAACGCGACAACAATCCTCTCCTGTTCAAAATCAACATGGGCGCAGGCCACGGCGGCGCCTCCGGCCGTTACGACTATCTGCGCGAAATCGCTCTCGACTACGCGTTCCTGTTGACGCAACTGGGAATACGCGAATAATAGCTGTCTCACTCCGCGATGAGCGACCCGACGACACCCCTCATGCAGCAATACCACGCGATCAAATCGCGCTACCCGCACGCGCTGCTGCTTTTCCGCCTCGGCGATTTCTACGAACTCTTTTACGAAGACGCTATTCTTGCCGCGCGCGAACTGCAAATCACGCTCACCTCGCGCAATCGCGAGAAAGGTCAGCCGATTCCCATGTGCGGCGTTCCCTATCACGCCGCCGACGGTTACATCGCCCGCCTCATCCGCAACGGTTTCAAAATCGCCATCTGCGACCAGATGGAAGCGCCCGGTCCCGGCAAAAAGCTCGTTCGCCGCGAAGTCGTCCGCGTCATCACACCCGGAACGGCCACCGATGTCGCCGTTCTCGACGCCCGCGAAAACAATTTCCTGGCTGCAGTCTCCCAAGACATCGCCGCATCCGTCATCGGCCTCGCTTTCGTCGATCTCTCCACCGGAGAATTTCAAGCCACGGAATTTCGCGGCCCTCGCGCCGAAGAAGCTCTCCGCGAAGAACTCCAGCTCCTCCATCCGCGCGAAACTCTTCTGTCTCGGCCACAGCAGCTCTTCGAAACCTCCAAAACTTCCCTTCTGGACGGCACCGGCGGCGTCGAAAGCCGCGTCGAAGACTGGGCCTTTCAGCGCGACTACGCCGCGCGCATCCTCCGCGAACAATTCGGCGTCGCCGAGCTCACCGGCTTCGGCCTCGACGATCATTGGCAAGCACTCTGTGCCTCTGGCGCCATCATTCACTATCTCCGCGACAACGCCGCAAAAACCACGGACGCCACTGCGCAAGCTGCACTCGGCCATCTTGATCGCGTCCGTTACTACGAGCAGCACGACGCGCTCATTCTCGATCCCGTCTCCGTACGCAATCTCGAACTCATCGCGCCGATCTTTTCCGAGGAATCCGGCAAGAACGCCGCCACCGTCATCGCCACTTTCGACGTCACCGTCACCGGCATGGGCGCGCGTCTTTTGCGCAACTGGCTTCTGCGCCCGCTCATCGATTGCGAAGCCATCGACGCTCGCCTCGACGCCGTGTCGCAACTCGTCCAGCAAACCGTCGTTCGCGGCGAAATTCGCAAAGAACTCAAAGGCATTCAAGACCTCGAACGTCTCACCAGCCGCATTACCCTCGGGCTTGCGGGCCCGCGTGAACTCCTCGCGCTCCGCAAATCCCTCGCACAGCTTCCCGTTCTCCGCAATTTTCTAACTCCGCCTCCGACTGGCGGCAGCGCGCTCCTCCGTTTTCTCTTCAATGAAATCGATGAACTTGCCGACGTCCGCGACCGTCTCGAACGCTCTCTCTCGGATGAGCCGCCCGCTCTCGCAACCGACCCTGGAATGATTCGCGCGGGCTTCCACGCCGACCTAGACGAACTTCGCAATCTCAGCCAGCACTCCAAGCAAATTATCGCCGCAATGGAAGAGCGGGAGCGCAAACGCACCGGCATCAATTCGCTCAAAATCCGTTTCAATTCCGTTTTCGGCTATTACATGGAGATTTCGAAGCCCAATCTCCATCTCGCTCCCGCCGACTACGAACGCAAACAAACCCTCGTCAACGCCGAACGTTTCACTTCGCCGGAACTAAAGGAATACGAACGAAAAATCCTCGCCGCCGACGAGCGCATCTCCGAAATCGAACGCCAGCTTTTCATCGACCTCCGCTCCAGCATCGCCGCGCAAGCCACGCGCCTTCGCAAAACCGCCGCCGCCATCGCGCAACTCGACGTCCTCACATCTCTCGCGAAACTCGCCGGCGAACGCGGCTACACGCGGCCTGAATTCAACTCCACCGGGGAACTTTTAATTGTCGGGGGGCGGCATCCAGTTATCGAAGAACTTCTCCGCCAAAAAGGCGAGCGCTTCGTTCCTAACGATCTCTGCCTCGAACCCGGCCGCCAGCAGCTCTTGCTAATCACCGGTCCGAACATGGGCGGAAAGTCCACTTATCTGCGCCAGGCCGCACTCATCGTACTTCTCGCGCAAATGGGTTCGTTCGTTCCCGCGCGTCAGGCAAAACTTCCCATCACCGACCGCATCTTCACGCGCATCGGCGCCAGCGACAATCTCGCCCGCGGCCGTTCCACGTTTCTCGTCGAAATGTCAGAAGTCGCCAGCATCCTTAACCACGCCACGCCAGCCAGCCTCGTTCTCCTCGACGAAGTCGGCCGCGGCACCGCCACCTTCGACGGCCTTAGCATCGCCTGGGCCGTCGTTGAGCATCTACAAAAACACACCCGCGCCCGCACCCTCTTCGCCACGCACTATCACGAACTCACCGAACTCGCCGATCTTCTCCCCGCCGTAAAAAATGTCCACGTCAGCGTAAAAGAAACGCCGAACGAAATTATTTTCCTCCGCCGCGTTGAACCGGGCTCCGCCGACAAAAGCTACGGCATCGAAGTCGCCCGTCTAGCTGGCCTGCCGCGTTCAGTCGTAGAACGCGCCCGCGAAGTCCTAAAAAAACACGAACAATCGGAGCACCAGCTAAGCGAAACCCTCTCCCCCGGCGCGTCAGGCCAACCAAACGGCACAGGCAACCAAGAAGTCCTCTTCACGCCACTCGACCGCGCCGTCCTCGAACGCCTCCGTACCGCCAACTTGGACGATTTAAAGCCTCTCGACGCCCTCAATCTTCTTGCTGACCTAAAAAAGCAAATCTCATGATTCCTTCTGTGGTACACAGCACCATCTCTCCCCTGTGTTAGTTGTGCGCCCTGTGGTAAGAATTTCATGCGCCCAATTCATGGCCACAAAACCCATGCTCGTCCTCGGCATGATGTCCGGCACCTCGGTTGACGGCATCGACATCTCTCTCGTCCGTATCTCGGGCGCACCACCCAAGCTTCAAATCAAACTCCTCCATCACGCGGCCGTCGCCTTCCCCGCCGCCGTCCGCAAAGAAATCCTTTGCGTCGCTGAACAAACTCCCATGGCCTCCGGCGAGCTCAGCCAGCTCCACTTCCGCCTCGGCCACATCTACGCCGACGCCGCTCTCGCCGCCTGCAAAAAGTTCCGCGTCTCTCCCCGCAAAATAGATCTGATCGGCAATCACGGCCAAACAATTTTTCATCAAGGAACTCCGGTTTCATTTCTCGGTGAGCCAACTTCTTCCACACTCCAAATTGGCGAGGGCGCCATCATCGCCGCACGCACCGGCATCACCACCGTCTCCGATTTTCGTCCAGCCGACATGGCCCTCGGCGGCAACGGCGCGCCTCTCGTCCCCTTCGCCGACTACGCGCTCTACCGTCATCCAAAACGCGGCCGCGTCTCCCTTAACATCGGTGGCATCGCCAACATCACCGTCATCCCCGCGAACGCAAAGCCCTCACAGGTGTTCGCCTTCGATACCGGCCCCGGCAACATGCTCATTGACGCCCTGGTCCAACATTTCACACACGGCCGTAAGCGCTTCGATGACGGTGCCGCCCTTGCGAAAACCGGACGTGTCATCCGACCGCTGATCAACCGCCTGTTACGCGACCCGTACTTGAAACTAAGACCGCCCAAGTCCACTGGTCGCGAATATTACGGTGCTTCGTACGTCAAGAAACTGCTGGCCCTTGGCCGCCAGTACGACGCAAAACCAAACGATCTCATCCGCGCCGCAACAGAATTCGCCGCTGCGGCCGTGTTCGACGCGCTTCACCGTTTCGTTTTCCCGAAGCACAAAATTGACGAGATCATTATCTCGGGCGGGGGTGCGCAAAACCCGCTGATTATGGACACACTCGCGATGTTTGCGCAGTTCGGAGTAAATCCGCGTGACTACTATTCCATCAAACTTCCAAAGGCCCACACCATTTGGGGGTACGAAGGAAACCCGTCCGGTGCTAGTTCGCCGCAATTATCGCTGCCTCTACCAGAAAACAGTTTTATTCCCCTTCTACCGTCCGCCGAATTCGGCATCCCCACCGACGCCAAAGAATCCCTCGCCTTCGCTCTCCTCGCCTACGAAACCTTTCATCAACGCCCTTCCAACATTCCCTCCGCCACCGGCGCCGGCGGCCCCGCAATCCTCGGTAAAATCTCTCATGGCCCTCCGCGCTAGCTCGTCTCCGCGTTCCTCTGCGCTTTTTCGGTTTCAGCGTTGTCTTTTTCTTTAAGAGGTCAGCGCCCCTTCTCCCCCCAGCGCATCGTCAATCTCTGCTTCCGTAATTGCCCCTTCGCGGCCAATCTTCCACTCGCGTCCGTGCAACTCAATAATCGTCGACGGCAGCGACGCCTTCGTGTCTCCCGTATCAATCACGAGCGGCACGCGCTTCCCAAGTTGCTCCATCACCTCTTCGGCTGTCGAGCACGACGGATACCCGGAGAGGTTTGCGCTCGTCCCGGTAAGCGGCCCGCCAAATTCCCGAATCAGTCGCGTCACCACTTCATTTTTCGGCCAACGCAAGGCCACGCGTTTCGTATTCGCCGTCACCTTCAGCGGAACTTGATGCGACGCATCCAGCACAATCGTCAGCGGCCCCGGCCAAAACGTTTCCGCCAGCCTGTGAAAATTCCGCGGCACATCCAGCGCCATCACCGAGGCCATGTCCACCGAATTCACCAATATCGGCAACGCCCGCGCCTCCGGCCTTCCCTTCACGCGATAGATCTCATCCACCGCCGACAAATTAAACGGATCCGCCGCCAGTCCATAGAGCGTGTCTGTCGGAATCGCCACCACGCATCCGCGCGTCAGCTTGTCCGCCGCATACCGCAGCAAATCCTGTTCCGGTTTTTCTGGATTAATGCGAAGCAGCTCTGCAATCACCGTGTCTGGCCCTCATAACCCCGGCCACTCGACCCGCGCCGTGGCATCCTGCGCGGACGCTATCACACGCCCTTTCCCTGCGCAATAACTCCGCGGCTCGCTTCGTGCCTAACAAATTTGCTAACCTCCTCGTCATGCCCGCCCCCGGCAAATTTGCACGCACGGCGAACGCCGTTATCTCCAGCCGCGAAAATCGCTGGCTCAAAGAATTTCGCGTAGCGCTCCGCGGCGGTTTGCCGACCGAATCCGGCGCCGTCGGCGTCGAAGGTGTTCGACTCGCCGAAGAGGCGCTCTCGTCCGGTTGCCGTGTCGAAGCTGTGCTCTTCTCCGAATCGGGCCGCCGCCATCACACGCGCCTTGCGCCTTATCTTGGCCGCGAGGAAATCGCTTTCCCGATTCTCTACACGACGGACCGCCTCTTTGAAGGCATAGCCGACACCGAACATCCCCAAGGCGTCGCCGCGCTGGTCGAGCCGCGCAAAATTTCCTTCGACGAACTTCTTGTGCCCGTGAAATCGTCCGCTCCTCTGCTCGTCGTTCTCGCCGGAGTCCAGGATCCCGGCAACGTGGGCACCATTCTCCGCACTGCTGCCGCGTTCGGAGCCACCGGCGCGGTCACGTCCGCCTCCGGCCAAAGCGGTACCGCAAGTCCGTTTTCCCCCAAGGCGCTTCGCGCGTCCGCTGGCGCCGCGTTACGCTTGCCAATTCTCGCTGGCCCCGCTCTGCCAATCCTTCTGGCCCAGCTCGCCTCCTCGAACATTCGCACGCTGGCGTCCAGCCTTCGCGACTCTGCCGACCAACCCGCGCTTGCCCCCTGGGAAATAAACTGGTGTGAACCCGTAGCGCTGCTTGTCGGCAACGAAGGCGCAGGCCTTCCCGAAGAAGTCGAACGCAGCGCCGACGCCCGCATCCGCATCCCCATGTCCGGCGGCATCGAATCCCTGAACGCCGCCGCTGCAGCCGCAGTCCTCTTCTACGAAGCCGCCCGCCAGCGCAACACTCTACCCATCTAGCTCCCCTGCCTCCCCCCGTCTAACGAGCAACTCTCTGCTCATGCAAGTTGGATCGTACCTAGACGAACCGGCCAAACAAGATGCAAGAAGACAGCTGAAACAAACCAGGGCGAAGGGACAGTCCCGGTACCGGCACTTGCAGCAAGGACTGCCGCTGTAGGGTCCGCTTTCTGAAGGGGACCGTTTAGCCCTACACTAAACATTCCATGTCCCTCTTCCCCACGCTTCCGTCCGACGATTCTCCTTTCGCCAACCAGCCGCTCGCCGAACGCATGCGCCCGCGCACCCTCGACGAATTCATCGGCCAGGAAAAACTCCTCGGCCCCGGAAAACCTCTTCGCGTTCAAATCGAATCCGACAATCTCGGCTCCGTGCTCTTCTGGGGCCCTCCCGGCTGCGGCAAGACGACGCTCGCGCGCCTCATCGCGCGTCTGACGAAATCCGAATTCATTTCCTTCAGCGCCGTCCTCTCCGGCATCAAGGAAATAAAGGAAGTCATGGCCGACGCCGAGCGCAAATTCCATTCGTCGCGCCGCACCATCGTCTTCGTGGACGAAGTCCACCGCTTCAACAAATCCCAGCAGGATGCGTTCCTCCCTTACGTCGAAGCCGGCCACATCACCTTCATCGGCGCGACAACGGAGAATCCTTCGTTCGAAGTCATCTCGCCGCTTCTCTCCCGCACAAAGGTTTACATCCTCGAATCGCTCACCACGCCGCAAATCGTCGAACTTCTCCAGCGTGCGCTCAGCGATAAAAAGCATGGTCTTGGAAACGAAAAACTTAGTGTCGCTGAAGAAATTCTTTTCCGCATCGCGTCCTTCGCCAACGGTGACGCCCGTTCCGCCTACAACACTCTCGAGCTTTGCGAACGCTCCGCCAAACCAGGCGCGTCTGGCGGCAAGAATGTCGATTCAAAACTTCTCGAAGACGTTCTTCAGCGCAAGCTCCTCCGCTACGACAAATCCGGCGAAGAGCACTTCAACCTCGTCTCCGCGCTCCACAAATCCGTCCGCAATTCCGATCCCGACGCCGCGCTCTACTGGCTCGCCCGCATGCTCGAATCCGGCGAAGACCCGCTCTACCTCGCACGCCGCATGGTCCGCATGGCCAGTGAAGACATCGGCCTCGCCGAACCCGGCGCTCTCGGCGTTACGCTTGCCGCGAAAGACGCCTTCGATTTTCTCGGCGCGCCGGAAGGAAATCTCGCGCTCGCACAAGCCGTCGTTTATCTCAGCCTCGCGCCGAAATCCAACGCCGTGTATACCGCCTACGGCGCCGTCCTCAAAGACGTCCAAAAAACCGAAGCCGATCCCGTTCCGCTCCATCTCCGCAATGCACCGACCAATTTCATGAAAAATATCGGTTACGGCGCGGGCTACAAATACGCCCACAACTTCGAAGAAAACGTCACCGACATGTCCTGCCTCCCCGAAAACCTCGCCGGCCGCTCCTGGTACAAACCCACCGACCAGGGCTTTGAACAACGCCTTCGCACTCGCTTCGACGAAATTCGTAGGCTAAAATCCCGCGGTGCTTCCAACTCATGAGGTGCGATTTGAACAAAGTCTTTGCTCTTGCTCTGTGCGCTGTATTCGCGAGCACAACCAATGCCGAGAGGCTAAAACGTCGTCCCGCGATCACCGGTATTGCGTTTGTGGAAATTCACACAACTGACCCCGAAGCGGCTACGCATTTTTTCCAAAAAGGATTAGGACTGAGCAGGATGAATCGCGGCTGCAGAGAGTCACTGACGGCTTGCTTTTATGTCAATGAGCTACAAGAAATTGAAATCAACGCCGAGCAGGACAAGACTCCGAATAATTTCATTGAAGAGGTCGGTTTTCTCACAGCCGATGTAGGCAAAATGCGACAGTATCTTGTTGCGTCCGGTCTAAAGCCGGAAAAGATACAGCGATCAAACAACCGATTCTCAACCGTTTCCGTTGCTGATCCGGCCGGACATCGAATCACATTTGTGCAGCGGACAAAGCTTATGGAACTTGTACACGGTTACGACCCTCAAGTTAGTAGGCGTATGATTCACGCTGGGTTCATTGTTCAAGATCGCTCCGCCGAAGGCCATTTCTACAAAGACATCCTCGGCTTCCGCCCCTACTGGCACGGCGGCATGAAAGACGACGAAACCTCTTGGGTCTCTCTCCAAGTCCCCGACGGCACCGACTGGCTCGAATTCATGCTCTACGACCCAACCGGCAAGGACAAACACTTCCTCGGCGTCATGAACCACATCGCGCTCGGCGTCACCGACATCCACGCCGCGCAAGAACAACTCCGCAAGAATGGCGCGCCGCTCTCCGAGGAACCCAAAATCGGCCGCGACGGCAAATGGCAACTCAATCTCTACGACCCAGACGAAACCCGCATCGAATTCATGGAGTTCACTGCCGTGCAAAAACCCTGCTGCTCCGAATTCACCGCTCCTCACCCCAAACCATGACGACTGCCCTTCGTGCATTTCTTCTCTGCGTTCTTTGTGTCCTCTGCGTTAGGGAAACCTCTAACGCCGAAGCGCAAGTTCTTCCTCGCCCCAAAATCACCGGCATCGCCTCCGTCCGCTTTTACTCCACCGATCTCTACGCCTCCCGCGCCTTCTACTCCAAAATTCTCGGCTTCGATTCCGCCACGTCCACCTGCCTCGGCGTCACCAATCCGTGTTACGCCGTCAACGGCCGCCAACGCGTCGAACTCCAGCAAATCGCCGGCGGCGCACCCGACAATCTTCTCGCCGAGATCGCTTTCTCCACGCCCAATCTCGCCGAAATGCGCGAATACCTCGTCGCGCACAAAGTCGAAGCCGGCCCCATCACTAAAGACGAAACCGGCACACCGCGCCTTACTCTCAAAGACCCCGAAGGCAATCCTCTCGCATTCGTTCAACAATCCGGTGAGCGCTTTTTCACCTCCGCTGCTCACCAGGCCAGCGCACGCATCCTTCACGCCGGTTTCATCGTCAAAGATCTCGCGAAGGAAACAGCTTTTTATCAGGGCCTTCTCGGCTTCAAACTCTATTGGCACGGCTTCTTTCCGCCGGAAGAGCGCGCAAAGTCCGCCACCGAGAAAGACGATTGGTATGAAATCCAGGTTCCCGATGGCGACGAGTGGATCGAATTCATGCTGAACATTTCTCCGCGTGCCGACAAACAGGAACGCGGCGTGCAAAATCATTTTTCTCTCGGCGTGAAAAACGCCAACAATGCCGCTTCGCATCTCCGCGTCAACGGCGCCACAAAATTTGACGGACCCGAAGTCGGCCGCGACGGAAAAAACTCGCTCGACATCTACGACCCAGACCTCTCTCGCGTCGAAGTCATGGACTACACTCCCACAAAGGATCCCTGCTGCCACGCCTACACCGCGCCGCACCCAAAACCATGATCGCTTCCCCGTCCATCTTCCGTGCTTCTCTGCGCCCTCTGTGTCTCTGCGTTGGTTTGTTTGTTCTGCCTTTTTTCCCTTCTTCCGCCCAGCAACTCGACAAACCCGCCCAATCCATCGACGAAGAACTCACTTCCTTCTCCATCGCGCCCGACGGCCGTATCGCTTACGGCGTCCGCCGGAACGTTCACAACAAGAAGTACGATCTTCAACACGACGACATCTGGATTCAGGACGCCAACGGCAAGCGCCGTCGTATCCTCGAAGGCTCAAAATTCTCCATCAACAAATACGCCGTCTTCATCAATCGCGATAAAAAATCCGTCGCCAGGGAAAAAGGCAAACTCGATCCTGAACTCGATCTCTCTGACGCCACGTTTTCTTACACCGTGGACAGCCTCCGCTGGTCGCCCAATGGCCGCTATCTCCTCGCGCAGCTTTTCACCACGTTTGTCGTCGACGAATCCGGCAAGACGCAGGACGAATTCATGACGCTGGTGATCGACGACACTGGCAAGGAAATCCGCCTCGGCGGGAACGATCCCCTCATTCACAATGCCGAAGACGCCGTCTTTCTCGTCGACAATGCAACCATCGCGTATCTTTACGAAGTCACAAAACCGCGCCTGCTGTTTTCGTTCAAATACTCGACGATCGCCAACGGGACCGGCGGTCTGCTCTTCGAAGGCCGCACTTTTATTTCTGTCGTTCCGCTTCCCAAAACCAATTTCGCCATCGCCATCGAGCGCGACAAAACCCTTTCTGGCCCGCCGCGCCTTCAACACCTGGATTTGCTCGCCCAAGACGATTCGGAAATCGCCACACTCGACGGCTACGAAGGTGGACTCACCGTTTCGCCCAGCGGAAAACTCGCGGCCTACTACGTCGATCGCGAAAATCTCGAAGTTCGCGATCTGACGGCGCCGACGCGCGTCGCCCGCATTCGCCTCGGCCCTGGCGCGCTGGAATGGTCACCCGACGAAAAGCGTCTTTTGTTCAAACGCGCTCCTGAACGCAAAACCGCCGAACTTTGCTGGATCCCCGTCCCGCCGCTCGCCACTGCCGCCGCCGGTCACGAAATTCCCATCGCTCAACCTGACTTCACTCCCATCTTTCACGGTAGCGTCACTCGCGACTTCGCCATCTCTCCCGACGGCAGATTTCTCGCCGTCATCTTCCCCGGCAAACGCAACCTCGATCTCTTTCCGTTGCAATAGTTTTGCATTGCGGCGGCTAGACGCCGCTTTTACGGTGTTGGCCCGTCTCTCAGGCCCTTGCGAGAGCAGCAAGCTCGTCCCAACGTCCAAACGTCTGAAGGTCTTAACGTTCCGACGTCCAAATGCTCTTCGCCGCCCCGATCGCTGCCTCCACACCCGGGAGCGCTATCGGCGCGTCACAAGTTAGCCCAGGCCGTCAGGCCTGGGCTAACGCCGACCACGGCCGAGCCCCTTAGGGGCGGCACATCCACTCAAACTCAGACGCCCCGCGCCACTCCAATCACCGCCTCCGCACTCCGTTCAATATCTTCCCGTGTCGTCGCCCAACTCGACACGCTAATCCGCATCGCCGCCTTACCCTGCCAAACGGTCCCGCCGCACCAGCAAGTTCCCTCTTCCTGCACGCACCGAATCACTTCCCACGTCTTCTCATCGGACCCAAACGACACGAGCGCCTGGTTGATCGCCACGTCATGCAACACTTCATATCCCGCCGCACGCAATCGCTCCGCAAACAATTTCGCCAGTTCGCACGTGCGCTCCACCAATTCCCGCACGCCGCTCCGCCCCAGCGACTTCAACGCCGACCACAACTCGACTCCCCGTGCCCGCCGCGAAGAATCCGGCACGTGATGCATCGGCTCGCGCTGCGTCCCACCTTGCAAATACGCGGCGGACATCGCCATCGCCCGCTTCAACGCCATTCCATCGCGCACCAGCACGACGCCGCTGTCGTAGCCCACGTTCAGCCACTTATGCGCATCCGTCGCCCACGAGTCCGCCATCTCGAGTCCACGCGTCAGCGCGTCGTACTTCGGCGAAATCCGCGCCCACAATCCGAACGCGCCGTCCACATGCACCCATGCGCCAGCCTCTTTCGCGCGCGTGCAAATCTCCTCCGCCGGATCAAACGCACCCGTATTCACATTCCCCGCCTGAATACAAATCACGCTCCGCGCCGAAATCTTGGGCAGCTTATCCAAACGCATTCGCCCTTGCGTATCCGTTGGCACGCTTGTCACGCGATTTTTTCCAAATCCCACCATGCCGAGCGCCTTCTGCATAGACGCGTGATACTCCTCGCCCACAATCACTTCAATCGGCGGCGCGCCAAACATTCCCTCGCTTTCCACATCCCATCCCTCGCGCGCCAAGAGCGACGTCCGCGCCGCTGCCAATCCGCAAAAATTCGCCGCCGTCGCGCACGTCACCAGTCCTCCATCGCATTCCGCCGGCAATCGCAGCGCGTCGCAAATCCACCCCAGCACGACGTCTTCGAGCTCCGCCGCCACCGGCGACATCACACGCAGAGCTACGTTTTGTCCCCACGCTCCCGCCAGCCAATTCGCCGCCATCGCCGCCGGCAACGTTCCGCCAATCACAAATCCAAAATAACGCCCGCCCGTAGAAGCCGTCGTTGCCGGACTTCCCGCCTCGTCCAGCATCTCGATTACCCGCCGCGCCTCGGTCGGACCCTCCGGCAGTTTCTCTCTAAACTTCGCCAGCCCCGCCAACGCCTCCGGTCCCGGCGCCACCCGCCGCTTCCCAACGCCCTCCACATACCTCGCGCCCCGCTCCGCCGCCATCCCCAACAATTCCGTTATCTCGCCCATTGCCGATACCACTTCCTTTCGCTTCATATGTCATTCCTGCTTTGCCTTTGCCGGTCCCGCCGGTTGACGTGGCCAGCCCCACCTAATTTCCATGGCGCCGTAGGCACGGCATAACTTGGCCCAAGCCGTCGGGCCTGGGGCTAATAGCCACATAGCCCCGTAGGGGCGACACACACGCCTAAACCTACGCTTGCCGCGCCAATCCCAAAACAGCCGCTTTGGCAGGCCAGCCGCAGCCTTCATCATTTCGCTCGAGGTTGCCCACTAGGTCCGCGGCCTGAAGTTAGAGGCTGCATTCCGGAATTTGATTGTCTGGACTTAAAACCTAAAACTTATGACTTACAACTTTCCGCTCGCCGCCGCCTTCAACGCCGCCACTTCCCTGACCGTCAAGGACCGGTACTTCCCCGGCTCGACGTCCAGCTTCAACGGCCCAAGCTGCACGCGTTTGATCTTCTCCACGTCGAAGCCGATCTCTTTGAACATCCGCCGAATTTGCCGGTTACGGCCTTCGATGAGGACGACTTCGTACCACGGATTCGGCGTGTTTTCCGCCAAACGGATCTTCGCGGGAGAAGTTTTCACTCGCCGGCCGTCTTCGAGCGGAATCGAAATGCCTGCACGCAGTCGCGCAATATCTTTTTCGTTCGGGCGGCCGCCGATCTTTACAAGGTAAGTTTTTGCAACGTGCGATCCGGCTTTCGTCAAAAGCTGCGCCAGCGCGCCGTCGTTCGTCATCAGGAGCAATCCTTCGCTTCCGTAATCGAGCCGGCCAACCGGATAAACGCGATCAATATCTTTGGGCAGTAGATCCATGACGGTGGCGCGTCCTTCCGGATCGCTCACCGTGGTCACATAGCCCTTCGGTTTGTTCAGCAAGAAATACAAAAGCCGCCGGGACTTTCTCAGCGGCTCGCCATCTACAGAAATTTCATCGACTTCGGGATCAGCCTTCGTGCCCAACTCCGCGACAACGGCTCCATTCACTGTCACGCGCCCAGCCGTAATAATTTCTTCCGACGCGCGACGCGACGCAACTCCCGCTGCCGCAAGTATTTTTTGCAGTCGCTCGCTCGCCATCGCGTCGAGTCTCCGGTCAGCGTCCGCGCTTCTGGAAATGGCGCTTCTGGCGTTTCTGTCCGGCGGGCTCTTGCTTGGGAATGAATTTCTTCGCCGGCTTCATCGCAACAATCGTCTGCGCTTCCTTCGCCTGCAACAATCGATACCGTCCCGGCGCGATTCCCTCAATCGTCAATGGCCCAAGGGCGACTCGCTTCACCTTTTCAATTGGGTGTTTTTCTTTGAGCAACACACGACGCAGCGATTCGAGTTTCGAGTCGCGCATCGTCGCTTCGTACCAATAATTTGAGCCATGTCCTCGCGCCGCGCCCGGTTGCCGCAGCGTCTGCATCTTCACGCCGGCTTCTTTGCCAACGCCCTCCAGATCGGTCAGCGTCAGCATGCCTTTAATTTTGACGTAATAAATCTGCTCGAGATGCTCCCACTTTTTCAGCAGCTCTGCGGCCAAGTCGCCGTCGTTCGTCAGAAAAATCAATCCCGTCGCGGCATACTCCAGATTGCCCACGGGATACACCCGCGAAGGAAATCCGCGCAACAAATTTTTCAGCGTCTTGCGCCCTGCCGGATCGGCCAGCGTGGACATCACTTCCGGCGGCTTGTTCATCAGCAGATACACGCGCCGCTCTTCCGATTCGACGGTGCGGCCTGCGGCTTCAATGCGATCTTTCTCCGGGTCAGCCTTCGTCCCCAGTTCGGTCACGACGTGGCCATTCACGCGAACCTGTCCGCTCAGAATCAACTGCTCCGCGTGTCTCCGCGAAGCAATCCCCGCCCGCGCAATAATCTTCTGCAGTCTCTCTTGCATGTTTGACCGATATTCCCGCTATTCCGTCACTTCGACCGGAGTCTGCGGAGGGAGAAGTCTCTCTTAGATATAAAGAAACTCCAAGCGCCTAGAAACCGAGCGCTTCAATCGCCCGACGCCGCGCCTTCGGCCTTGGGTGGTTCTTCGTCCAATTCGCCGGCAGGCATTCCTTCATTGGTCGCAGCCACTTCTTCTTCGAGCAATTCTTTCTCGGCGGCTCCGTCCTCCGGCAATGGTAAATTTTCCAGCGTGTCCGCGGTCGGCGCATTCATCATTTCTTCTTCTGTCTGTGTGCCGATTGTGACACCGGCATCGCTGCCGAGCGCTTCGCGCGCCAGCGCTTCAAATTCCTTGAGGCTTGGCAATTCATCGAGATCGCTCAAACCGAATCGCATCAAAAATTCTTTCGACGACTTGTACAAAATCGGCCGGCCCATCACTTCCTTGCGGCCCGCCGTCGTAATCAGTCGGCGGTCGAGCAAGGTCGAAATCACGCCGGAAGAATTGACGCCGCGAATTTCGGAAATTTCCGGTGCCGTTACCGGTTGCTTGTACGCAATCACAGCCAGCGTTTCCAGCGCCGGCATCGAAAGCCGCAGCGGCGGCCGCAGGCTCTTGATGAAGCGCCGCACCACGTCATGATGCTGCGGCTTCGTGTACATCTTATAGCCGCCGCCGACGGCGCGAATTTCGATGCCGCGCTCTTCCGCGGCATAGCTCGCAACCAATTCGTCGAGCGCCGACTGCACAACCAATTTTTCTTCGCCGAGCGCGCCAGCAAGCTGCTCAATCGTCGCCGGCTCATCCGCTGCGTAAATAATTGCTTCGAGTGCCGCTTTGCGTTCTTCGTTGGTCATAGGCTCGCTTACCAGTTTCGCCGGATTCCGCGCGCTTGTCATCCCTACGGCATCGACGAAGGTGCCCGAAGGATCTCAACGTTCGCTCCAACTGAGGTCCTTCGCTCCGCCCAGGATGACAGACAAACTAAAATCCGTTACTGATACTCCTGGTCAATCTGTTTCAGTTCGCCTTTTTCGTCGAATACCATATCGAACGATTTCGCCTTCTTGAGCAGAATATCGCCGAACTGTTTTTCCTGCGCGAGTCCGACGGCCTGCAGCTTCACCATTTCAAGCACGGCCAAAAACGCAACGATCATCGCGTGGCGCGAAGGGCAGGCCTCGAAAAACTGAATCAAGTTCACGCTGGAATCTTCGCTTGCAAGAATTTGCGAACGCAGCTGTGAAATCATCTGCGCCACAGTGAAGAGTTCATGCTGCAGCTCGATGCGCGACACTTCCTTGCGCCGCTCGAGCACCTGCTGAAAAACTTTTACCAAATCCACAAGTGAAACGACGAGCTCGCCTTCCGCGCCTTCGTCGTTGTAAAGCGATTTGTCCGGTTTCGACCAGACGTTTTCTTCAATCTGCTGCCTCTGGTACAAAAGCTGCGCCGCGTTTTTGAATTTCTCGTGCTCGATAAGACGTAGCACCAATTCTTCGCGCGGATCTTCCGGCTCACCTTCCGCCGACGCCAGCGGGTCCGGCGGCAGCAGCATTTTGCTCTTGATGTAGATCAGAGACGCCGCCATGTAAATAAATTCAGCAGAAACATCCACGTTCAATTCTTCCAATTTGTGCAGGTAATCGAGATATTGCGAAGTGATTTTCGAAATCTGAATGTCGTGGATGCTCATTTTCTGCTGCTTGATTAGGTCAAGCAGCAGGTCGAGCGGCCCCTCGTAGAGCGGGATTTGAATTTTATAGGGCGTTGCCATGAAAAAAAGTTTTCAGTCCTCAGCTCTCAGTCATCAGTAAAAGCAGAAGCCGACCAAGCCGTTGTAGGAGCCGCTTTCTGAAGCGGCCCGCTGTTCTTACGCCCGGGCCTAACCGGGCGGCCTCAGAAGGCCGCCCCTACAACAAATGCTTCAAGCTCCCGAAATCTCGTTGCGCTTCTTTTCCCAGCCGAAGACTGCTTCGCGGACGCGACCGATGGTTTTCTGCGCCTCGACTCGGGCGCGTTTCGAGCCTTCGTCGATCACCTCGAGCACGCGCTTCGGATGCTTTTCGTATTCGAGGCGGCGTTCGCGCACGGGCGCAATCCATTCGATCAAGTGGTCGGCCATTTTCGCCTTGCACTCGATACACCCGATCCCGGCAGTCCGGCAGCCGTTCGCTGCCCATTCCAGGGTCGAGGGGGACGAGAACAGTTTATGCCAATCGTAGACGGGACACACGTCCGGATTTCCAGGGTCGGTCCGCCGTTTCCGCGCCGGGTCCGTCACCATCACCTTCGTTTTCCTGCGAATATCGTCATCGCCCTCGCTCAAAGTGATCGCATTCCCATAGCTCTTCGACATCTTTCGCCCGTCGAGCCCAGGGATGCGGGGCGTTTTGGTGAGCTGATGTTGCGGTTCGACCAAGACCTCGTCGAAGCTAAAGAATCTGTCAAACCAAGGCGTCTGTTCACGAAAGTTTTGTATTCCGTCTTTGAGCGCCAACTCTCTGAACTTGGCTCGCACGAAGGATTCCTTGCCCGCGTGTTCGTTGAGCGATTCTGCCAGGTTGGGCCTCTCCTTCACTAAATTCTCAAAGACCGGCCCCTCTATCGCCGCCTTGTCGACCCCCGGCTTCCAATTTAGACCAAACAGCGTGTTGAACCGTCTGACGAGTTCTCGGCCAAATTCGACGTGTGAAACTTGATCCTCTCCAACAGGAACCACAAGGCCATGGTTGGGATGGCTGTAAATGACTATGTCCGCAGTCTGCAGCGTTGGATAACCCAGGAATCCGTAGGTTCCTAAATCTTTTGTGCGAATGTTCTCCAGTTGTTCTTTGTAGGTTGGCACCCGCTCAAGCCAGCCAATTGGCGTGACCATTGAGAGCAGCAAATGCAATTCGGCGTGTTCGGGAATCAGCGATTGTTGAAAGATGACGGATTTTCTTGGGTCGAGGCCGGCGGCGAGGTAATCCGTGACGATTTCGATGGTGTTTTGCGCGACGGCCGAAGTGTCGGCGTAGTCGCTCGTCAACGCGTGCCAATCGGCGATGAAATAGAAGCAGTCGTATTCGGGATCATTTTGTAGCCGCACCCAGTTTTGCAGCGCGCCAAAGTAGTGGCCGACGTGGAGTTTACCCGTCGGGCGCATGCCGCTTACGACGCGTTTTTTGTTCGACCCAGGTTCGATAGCCAAGCACCGCTCCTCTATTTCAATTTGGCCGCTTGAAGTTAAAGTTGAGGTCCTCCGCGCATCTTCTTGGATGCGCTCAGGATGGCAACCAAAACTTTATCAGCTACTTCAATAGATCGCGCGCGATGATCATGCGCTGGACTTCGCTGGTGCCTTCGTAAATCGTGATGACGCGGGCGTCGCGGTACATGCGCTCGACGTCGGTCTCGCGCGAGTAGCCGAGGCTCCCGTGAATCTGCACGGCTTTGTACGCTACGCGGTTGGCCATTTCGCTGGCGTACAATTTCGCCTTCGATGCGGCGCTGCCCATCGATTTGCCAGAATCTTTCAACCATGCGGCATAGTATGTCAAACCGCGCGCGGCTTCGATCTCCGTTTGCATGTCCGCGAGCATCCATTGAATCGCCTGAAATTCGCCGATCGATTTTCCGAACGCCTTGCGTTGCTTCGCATATTTTAGAGATTCGTCCAGCGCGCCTTGCGCGAGGCCGACCGCTTGCGCGGCGATTCCGATGCGTCCGCCGTCCAACGCGCTGAGAGCAATTCTTAATCCCTGGCCTTCTTCACCGAGGCGATTTTCGGCGGGCACTTCGCAGTTGTTCATAAGAATTTCGACGGAGGGCGAGGAGCGCTGGCCCATCTTGTCTTCGTGGCGGCCGATTTTGAAACCCTTGAAGGATGGTTCGACGAGAAACGCGGTCATTCCCTTTCCGCCAGCAGCGGGGTCGGTTTTTGCGAAGACGAGGTAAACGCCGGCGTGGCTGCCGTTGGTAACCCAGGTTTTTGCGCCAGATAGAACGTAGGAAGCGCCTTGCTTTACCGCCGTCGCTTGAAGTCCCGCAGCGTCGGACCCGGCCGCGGCTTCGGTCAGGCAGAACGACCCGAGAATTTCTCCGCTGGCGAGGCGCTTCAGATATTTTTGTTTTTGCTGGTTGGTGCCAAATTCGTGCAGCGGCGCTTGCACGGCGGAATTTGTCACGCCGAGCGCCGTGGACATCGCGGTGTAGACACGCGCGACCTCTTCCAGCATCAACACATACGAAACGGTGTCGAGCCCCGGCCCGCCCCATTCTTCGGGCACAAGCATGCCGCAGCAGCCCATTTCGCCCAGCTTCTTGATGGTTTCGAGAGGAAACTTTTCTTCGCGTTCCAGCTCTTTGACGAGTGGCCGAACTTCCGTCTCCATGAATTGCCGGACGGTGTCGCGAATCAGTTTTTGGTGGTCTTTAAGAGAAAAATCCATCAGTAGGTTGTACGAAGTGTACGAACGATGCTAACACAGGCACGGATTCTCGTGCGCGAGGTAGCACGGGCACTCTTGCCCGAGCCGCTTGAGGCGTCAGCGAGGACAGAGCGACGTCGCAAGGAGGTTGGGGCCGAACCGCGGCGGCGAAGCCGTCCGCCGACGGCTCGGCAATGTGTCCTCCACTGGAAATTTCCACGGGCGCGATCCTATTTTTAGTGAAATTGCGGTTAGGATGCTGAAAAAATCTCCCGACTGTCCCTTTCGGATGCGGAGAACACCACCGTGCTGCTCCAAGGCTGCCCGTTTCTTTCCAAATCTTAATCGGCATATTCGAAGAATTGGTGACATCTATTTCGAGGTTCCCCGAAGGCGCAACTCCTGTGACCTTACCTTCCAGGCTATGCACCAACTTATCGGACGGTGCCTGGGCCACCGGGGACCCGCTGACAAAAATTGACAATAGCCAGAAAACTGTTTCATTTCGCCTCCGGCACATCGAGCACGAAAATACTACAGTTTGAAAAGTTCGCGGAGGCGTTTGGTTTGCTGGCGGGAGACGGGGACTTCGGTTTGTTTTTTGTCGTTCATTTTTAGCATGTAGCTGGATTTGAACCAGGGCACGACTTCCTTGATGTGATGAATGTTGACTAGGTAGGAGCGGTGGGGGCGCCAGAAGACGTCGGCGTCGAGCGCGGCGTGCATCTCTTCGAGCGTGCGGTAGTTGGAGGTGCCGTCGGCGTCGCGCGCGCAGACCGAGATGAGGCCGTCAGCAATCGTTGCAAAAACCAAATCCTCGGCGTCCACGAGGAGCAAGCGCTGTTGCGACTTGATGAGCAGCTTTACCGGCGCGTTCGAGGCAGCGGGAATTGCGGCACCGAGCTGGTTGACGAGTTTTTCCAGGCGCTCGGCTGGGCTGGTGTCGGCTTCCATTTCGCGGCGAGCGCGAGCGATGGCTTTGGCGATGCGAGATTTGTCGAACGGCTTTAGAACGTAGTCAACTGCGTTGACGTCGAAAGCTTGCACGGCGTAGTGGTCGAAGGCTGTGGCGAAAACGACATGGGGAACGCGCGCTTTGCGCTCGACGAGCTTTTTGAGGACCCCGAAGCCATCGAGGCCGGGCATCTGGACGTCGAGAAAAACGAGGTCGGGGGCATGTTCTTTAATTAAATTGACGGCTTCGAGTCCGTTTTTGCCTTGCGCGACCAGATTGATTTCGGGAAAGGCTTTGAGGAGAAAGGCGAGTTCGTCCCGGGCGGGCTTTTCGTCGTCGACGATCACGGTGTTGATGGACATGCAAGGCCAAGACCCAGTATAGGCGCGTTGGAAAGGCAAGGAAAGGCAAAGCAAAGACGGATTGCCGCAGAGCCACAGAGAGCAACGAGATGAAGAACGCATTAAAAAACGGCCGTTCAACGAAGCTGCATCGTGGAAAAACCGGCAAGTTCGATTACACTGCGGAACACAGATTCAGGCGAGGAGCGTTCATGGCGAAAAAGACTGCCGCAAAGAGAACAGAGACCGCGCAAGTTCTGAGCAGCGAAATGCTTTACCAGGGGCCGGTGTTCGGGCTGCGGCGGGATGAATTGATCGAGCCTGCGGGTCTGCGAACGAAGCGCGAGGTGATCACGCATCCCGGGTCGGTAGTGGTACTGCCAGTCCTGCCAGACGGGCGCATCGTGATGATCGAGCAATACCGGCATGCGACGAAGCAGTTCTTGCTGGAGTTGGTGGCGGGTCGAATGGAGCCTGGTGAAGATCCAAAAACGGCGGCGGCGCGGGAATTAGCCGAAGAGACCGGCTACAAGGCGAAAAAGTTGAAAGTCTTCCTCGATGTGTACCCGACACCCGGTTTTTTGGAAGAGCGAATGTTCTTGTTGCTGGCGTCGGGCTGCGTTGCGGGCCAAGCTTCGCCCGAAGACGATGAGAAAATTGTTTCCACTCTCTATGAGCCCGCCAAACTGGAACAAATGATTCACGAGGGCAAGCTGCACGATGCCAAGTCGGTTGCGGGGCTGCTTTACTACTTCCGATTCCTCAGGCCAATACGCAAAACTACGAAAAAACGTTAATTAAATCGATTTTAGACCCTATAAACCTTGCTGAATATTTATAAGGTTTCCGTCAAGCTCTCTTGACTCAATGACTCGTTCTGGTACACTCCGCGCGTTAGATTAATACCGCCGTCAAGTCCGGGTCGTCGGTGCGGTGTTCGTGAAACAAATGAATCTACCTTCAGGAGGCAGATCGAGGTGCAAGGAACCGTAAAATGGTTTAACAACTCGAAGGGATACGGCTTCATTGGGCGAGAGGATGGTCCGGATGTTTTTGTCCACTACTCGGCCATAGTTGGAGACGGTTACCGGTCGCTGCAGGAAGGCGACCCGGTAGAATTCGAGATTGTGCAGGGACCCAAGGGACCACAAGCATCGAACGTTCAAAAAGCAGGGTGAGAGCGGTTTGCACTTATACGGCCGGAAGGGAGCGCCCCCCTTCCGGCCATTTATATTTTGGGGAGACTCCAGCGCGGCCAGCAACTGCCGGCGCGGCTAAAGACAGAGAAAGGATTCCCTTTTATAATCGGCGCATGGACAACAAACAGATTGCACGGATTTTGCGGGAGACCGCACAACTGCTGGAAATCGACGGGGCGATTATCGGGCGCTACCGCAGCTACGAAAAGGCGGCGGAGCTAATCGATTCGCTGCCCGAATCGATCGAGCAGCTCGTGAAGACGCCGGAGAAATTGAAGGAGTTGCCGGGAATCGGCGACCGGATGGTGGAACACCTCGAAGAAATCGTAAAGAGCGGCGACTACGCGCTGCGGCAGAAGCTTTTGAAGAAATATCCCGCGACGATTCTGGATTTGCTGCAGTTGCAGTCGCTCGGACCAAAGAAAGTGGCGTTTCTCTTTAAGAAATTCAAGGCCGCCACGGTCGCTGACGTGGAGAAGCTTGCAAGAGAGGAAAAGCTGCGGTCGCTCGAAGGATTTGGCGAGAAGAGCGAACAGAATATTTTGAAAGCGGTGGAGGTTTTCAAGAAATCGAGCGGGAGATTCCATTTGGATGCGGCGGAGGATGCCGCGGAAAAGATCATCGCGCACATCAAGAAGGCCGGGAAAGCGGCGGAAAGCGTGACGCCTGCGGGATCGTTGCGGCGCGGGAAAGAGACTGTGGGCGATCTGGACTTGCTTGTCACGCTTGCGGACGGGCACACCGCGCAAAAGCACGTGGATGCGCTGGCCGAGCATATTTTGAAGTATCCGGGAATCGATCAGACGCTGGCGCACGGCGAGAACAAAGTGAGTTTTACGTTGCAGAATGGGTTGCAAGTGGATGTGCGGCTGCTGGAAAAAGAGAATTTCGGCGCGGCATTGCTTTATTTTACGGGATCAAAGGAGCACAACGTGGCGTTGCGCGGCCGCGCGAACGACATGGGATGGACGTTGAACGAATATCAGCTTGCCACGCTGAAAGGCGAAAAGCGCGTTGCGGGAAGAACCGAAGAAGAAATATACGGAAAGCTGAAACTGGATTTTATTCCGCCGGAGCTGCGCGAGAACACTGGAGAAATCGCCGCAGCGGAAAAGCATACGTTGCCCAAGCTGATCGAGCTGAACGACATGAAGGGCGATTTGCAGATGCATACGACGGCCAGCGATGGAAAAAATTCCATTGAAGAGATGGCCGAAGCGGCGCGGGCGCTGGGTCACGAGTACATCGCGATCACGGATCACTCGAAAGCGGTAACGGTGGCTAACGGGCTGGACGAAAAACGCGTGGAAGCGCACATCAAGAAGTTGCACGCGGCGAATGACAAAAAACTGGGGATTCGTGTGCTGGCCGGGTCGGAAGTGGACATCATGAAAGACGGCTCGCTCGACTATGCGGACGAGATTCTGGCGCAGCTGGACGTGGTGGTCTGCTCGATTCACTCCTATTTCAACCTGGACCGGGTGGCGATGACAGAGCGGATGCTGGCCGCGATTGAAAATCCGTATGCGCAGATTATTGCGCACCCGACGGGGCGGCTCCTGCTGCGGCGCGATGCGCTCGACTACGACATTGAGAAGGTTCTGGATGCTTGCGCGACGAATGGCGTGGCGATGGAGTGCAATTCGTACCCCGACCGGCTGGATTTGAAAGATGTTTACTTGCGGATGTGCAAGGAGCGGGGCGTGAAGGTGGTGATTTCGACCGACTCCCATACGGCGGCGAATTTGAGCTTTATCCGGTACGGGGTCACGACCGCGCGAAGAGGCTGGCTGACCAAGAAGGACGTCATTAACACCTTACCTGTCAACGAGTTCCTGGAAGCCCTGCGGCCAAAGCCGGGCGCGCAACGGAAGAAGCAGGCCGCCAAAGGGCGCTGACAGGAAACGGGGCTGAAAGCGGGAACATTATGATACGGCCTCTCGTACCTTCCCTATAGAACGGCCAGATACGGCCAAATGAGGACTAAACCGATGAAAATTCCCTTCTTACGGGTGATCCGGGTGGCAGTTCCCTTGTGCGCGGGGGCGATGCTTTCCGCGGCGCTTTTGGCGACAGCCAGCGCCGAGGAGTGGACGAAGAACTATAGCGTTTCCGGCCGCGCGAATGTCTACGTGAAAACGAACGACGGAAGCGTGCGGGTAACGACCGGCGATACGAAGCAGGTCGAGCTGCGCGTGATCTACAACGGCTACACGCTGGATAAGAATTTGACGATTGAATCGAAGCAGGATGGCGACCATGTGGAATTGAGCGCCCGCGAGACGATGCACTGGAGCTGGGGCATTCACGTAAACCGCAGTTTGCGACTGGAAGTGCGAATGCCGAAGGACGCGGATTTGAGCGTGGACAGCGGCGATGGTTCGGTGGAAGCGCAAACGATTAAGGGTAATCTCGACATCCATACCGGCGACGGCCATATCCGAGTGGATGGCGCGAAGGGGCAAATCAAGCTGCGCACGGGCGACGGCAGCATCGAAGGCCGCGATTTGGACGGCAAGATTGAAGCGGATTCCGGGGATGGACACATTACGCTCGACGGGCGATTTGACACGCTGAATATTCGCACCGGTGATGGCAGCATCAATGCGCACGCGCTGCCGGGATCGAAGGTCCTGAGCGCGTGGAACATCCACACAGGCGACGGGAGCGTGGATTTGACCGTGCCGAGCGACTTGAACGCGAATATTGATGCGAGCACAAACGATGGAAGAATCAGTCTGGGTATACCGGTCACAGTGGAAGGCCAGTTCAGCAACTCAAAGATTCACGGGAAGATGAACGGCGGCGGCGAGCAGCTTACGATCCACACGGGCGATGGCTCGATTCGCCTGAACCGCACCTAAGATCACGGGCAAAATTGCGGGTTTGAGCCCCGGAAGAGCGACGCCCTTCCGGGGCTTTTTCATTTCAAGGACGCGGGTGCCGGGCGAAACCGGTGTTGTGCAAGCAAATACACACAGTGGAAGGGATTTTCCACCGTGCCGCGTACTGCGTACGTTGAAAACAAAGCACTTACTGGTCGTGAGCCATGGCAGCCGACGTGCCGTTAAGTATGTGTTTGGCGGAGGCTTTGTGGTCGTTTATCTGCTGTCGTTTGCTATCGCGTGCCTAGTAGCGTTTTGCCTGGCGGGCTCGATTTTGACGTCGCAAAAGCGGCGTTCCTAACGCCGACTGTTCCGGCCAAGCGCAGGCTTTTCTTCGAAACAAGATTCTGTGTTCGGTTCCTTGAACGAATTTCGCTTCCATTTTTTGCGGCTAACATGATTTCTGATCGCTGCCTGCTCTTTTTTGGCGTGCTAGCATTTGCAAGAGCACTTCGCTTTGCGCGATACTGCTTGTTTGCTTGGGGGCGAATTTTGGTAGTGGGTCAGTTCGAATTTTCGATTTATTGTGTCACGATCCAAGAAAATTCAGACTGACCGGAGTAGCCGGATTTCGGGCGCTGTGCCCGCTGCACTAATCTGTAAAATCTAAAATCGACGGTCGCACGCGTGGCCGCCTGCTTGAGGGAGCAGAATGGAAAAGCCTGCAAAGATTTCGCCAGCCAAGGGAAAACTGGGGGTGCTGCTGCCCGGAATGGGCGCGGTAAGCACAACGTTCATGGCGGGAGTGGAGTTGGTGCGCAAGGGCAAAGCGCAGCCAATCGGTTCGCTGACACAGATGGGCACGATTCGGCTTGGAAAACGTACGGACGACAACTCGCCTCTGATCAAAAAGTTCGTGCCACTGGCGGATTTGAACGACCTGGTATTCGGTGGCTGGGATCTCTTCAAAGATGATGCGTACCAGGCTGCGGAAAAAGCCGGCGTGCTGAATTATCAAGACCTGCAAAAAGTGAAGCCGTTCCTGAAGACCATCAAGCCGATGAAAGCCGCGTTTGATCGCGAATATGTGAAGCGGCTCGACGGCACGTATGTGAAGAAAGCCAAGAACAAGTACGAGCTGGCGCTGCAACTGAAAGACGACATCGAGAATTTCCGCAAAACGAAGAAGGTTTCGCGGCTCGTGACCTGTTGGTGCGCCTCCACCGAGGTTTTCATCAAGCCGGAAGACGTGCACTCGACGCCCGAGAAGCTTGTCGAAGGCATGAAGAAAAACGACCCGGCGATTGCGCCTTCCATGCTCTATGCATGGGCGTGCATCACGAGCGGAGTGGCGTTTGCCAACGGGGCGCCGAATTTGACCGTAGACATTCCCGCGATTCAGAAGCTGGCAATGGATCACAACGTCGCCATCAGCGGCAAGGATTTCAAGACCGGCCAGACTTTGATGAAGACGGTCCTGGCGCCGGCATTCAAGGCGCGCATGCTCGGGCTGGACGGCTGGTATTCGACGAATATTCTCGGCAATCGTGACGGCGAAGTGCTGGACGATCCCGGCTCATTCAAGACAAAGGAAGAATCGAAGCTTGGCGCGCTGGAATACATTTTGCAGCCGCAGCTTTATCCGGAGCTTTACAGCAAGATGTACCACAAGGTCCGCATCAACTATTATCCGCCGCGCGGCGACAACAAAGAAGGCTGGGACAATATCGACATTTTCGGCTGGTTACGCTACCCGATGCAGATCAAGGTCGATTTCCTGTGCCGCGACTCAATTCTGGCGGCGCCGATAGTGTTGGACCTCGTAATGTTCATGGACCTGGCGCAGCGCGCAGGCTTCCGGGGCATTCAGGAATGGCTGAGCTTTTATTTCAAATCGCCGATGACAGGCGCGGGGCTCTATCCCGAGCACGACCTCTTCATTCAATCGATGAAGCTGAAGAATACGCTGCGGTGGATGATGGGCGAGGAACTGATCACGCACCTTGGCCAGGAATACTACGACTAATTACTGGCGTTGGCCGAAGTGGAACGTGACCTCGACCGGGGCTTCTTTGTCGGAGGGTGAAAAGCGCCATTGCTTGACGGCGCGCGTTCCGGCTTCCACTAATACTGCGTTGCCGCCAATGGTCTGAACGTCCTTGACGGTCCCATCCGGACGGACGGTGACGCGGAGCTTTACGACTCCGCCGATTCCCTTGTCGCGAAGCACGGCGGGATATTCGGGTTCAACCCTTTTCACAATCTTGCGGTCGGCATCCTGCGAGAAAACGATGCCCGAGCCCAAACCAAATACCAATGCCAAGCACGAAACTTGCGCCAGTCTGCGGGTGATTGTTGAACGATTCATTGCTCTGTGACCCCTCACCAAAGTTGCAAGAACGCAGGAGGGAGCTCCCACACACCTTGCCTTGCAGGGAATGGTGCACGGATAGGGCCACGAATCTGCGAGGTTTCAGGCGTTGTGCCGGAAGCTGTAACGTTAGAGGATGTTGTAAAGTCTCTGCTTGCTGATACTTAGGGCGAGGCGGCTAGCGGACAGATCCGGCGGCCGAAGCCCTGGGGCGGAAATCGTCGAGATGGGTGTCACGTACTGACAGATTACGTCTCAGCGTGAGATGGAGGCGCGCCGGTGAGACGCCCACCTGCAAGCGGATCGAGCGCTAGCCGTGCGCAGCGGCGGACTTGGCCTCTACCGCATCCAGGACGCGGGTCGAGTAAACCAGGGCGGCGCCTGCATTCATGGCAACGGCAACTCCCAGCGCTTCGGCAATTTCTTCTCTGCTTGCGCCGGCCTTTAGCGCCGCTTCCGTGTGGTGCACGATGCAGCCGTCGCATTTTGTCGTGACGGCGACGGCCAGAGAAATCAATTGGCGCGTTTTTTCGCCAAGTTTGGTGGTGGCGGAATTGGCGCCGCTCAGCGTCTGGTAACCCTTGACCGTGTCAGGCGAAATCTTCATCAATTCACCGACGCGTGCGCCAAATTGCTGGTGATACTTATTCCAATCAATCATCATCGCAATCTCTCCGTAAGGCGGTTCTTCCGCGCGGATACTTCTACCCGCTTAGGACGGAACTTGCAAGATTTTGTTGTGTGGACAGACGATGGCGAGGTTTTTCTTGCTACGAGCGTTGTGATATCTTTTGAAGTTCGGTTGCACGCATCGCAGCAGTTCTTGCATCGGCAACAACGGCGGCGGCAACCAAGTTTGTTCTCGTTCCGCGGGAGACAACGTACATGAAGAGCGTTTATAACGGTCTGACCGTTCCGGCAGAGGGACGCGCGATCGGCTATGCCAATGGCGAACTGCAGGTGCCGGACTCACCGGTGATTCCATTCATCGAAGGAGACGGCACGGGCCGCGATATCTGGAAGGCGTCGCGGCGGGTATTTGATGCGGCGGTCGAGCACGCGTACGGCGGCAAGCGAAGAGTCGTTTGGTTCGAGGTTTTTGCCGGCGAGAAGGCGTTCAACACATTTAAAGAGTGGTTGCCCAACGATTCCGTGGATGCGATTCGTGATTTTCGCGTGGCGATCAAGGGGCCACTGACGACGCCGGTCGGCGGCGGGATTCGTTCGCTGAACGTTGCCCTGCGACAGATTCTGGATCTCTATTCCTGCGAGCGGCCGGTCCGGTATTTTGAGGGAGTTCCCTCCCCCGTGAAGCACCCGGAAAAGCTGGACGTCTTCATTTTCCGCGAGAACACGGAAGACGTTTATATCGGCATCGAGTGGAAGAGTGGCACACCGGAAGCAAAGAAGCTGCTGGAATTTCTGAACAACGACATGCTGAAGGACGGCAAGAAACAGATTCGCTGGGATTCCGGCGTGGGCATCAAGCCAATTTCACCGACGGGCACGAAGCGGCTGGTACGGCGCGCGATCAAGTACGCATTGAAGCACAAACGCAAGAGCGTAACGCTGGTGCACAAAGGGAATATTCAGAAATTTACTGAGGGCGGGTTCCGCGATTGGGGCTACGACCTGGCGCGCGAAGAGTTCCGCGCGGAGACGGTTACCGAGCGCGAGACCTGGATTCTGGATAACCTGGACAAGAACGCGGGGCTAACCGTCGAACAGAATGCCGCGATGATCGAGCCGGGACTGGAGCAGGCGGTCGATTCGTTCAAGAAATCCGTTTACGACGAAGTGAAGCAGACGCTGGACACGATTTATGCGACACATGGCAAGGGCCAGTGGAAACGGAAGCTGATGATCAACGATCGCATCGCGGATTCGGTGTTCCAGCAGGTGCTGATGCGTGCGGATGAATACAGCGTGCTGGCGACATCGAATTTGAATGGCGATTATTTGTCCGATGCTTGCGCCGCTCAGGTCGGCGGACTGGGCATGGCGCCGGGCTCTAATATCGGCGATGGCTACGGCGTGTTTGAAGCGACGCACGGAACGGCGCCGAAGTATACGGACAAGGACGTGATTAATCCCAGCTCGCTGATGCTGAGCGGCGCGATGATGTTTGAGTTTTTGGGATGGACGGAAGCGGCGCAACTGATTGAAGACGGAATCGCGCGCACGATCCAGCAGAAAAAAGTTACGTATGACCTGGAGCGGTTGTTGCCGGGTGCGACCAAGCTAGGGACGGCGGCGTTTGCCGGCGCCATTATTGAGAACATGAAGGGCATGGCGGTCGCGAAGTAGGAAAGAGATTTAGCCACAGAGAGACAGAGTTCACAGAGCAAAGGACAAAAAAGGATGAGTCGGAAAAAAGTGACGGTGGTAGGTGGCGGGTTTGTCGGTTCAACGACGGCGCAGCGGATTGTGGACATGGAACTGGCGGACGTGGTGCTGACGGATATTTTGGATGGACCGCCGGCGGGCAAAGCCCTGGACATGATGGAAACGGCGCCGATCACGCGCACCGATGTGCATGCGGTCGGCATTTCCACGGCGAGCGGAGACTACTCCGCGACTGCCGGCAGTGACGTCGTTGTAATTACGGCCGGATTTCCGCGCAAACCCGGAATGAGCCGCGACGATTTGCTGAAAGCGAACTACGACGTGGTGAAAGCCGTCGTCGAGCAGATCGTGAAGCACTCGCCGAATTGCATCATCATCGTGGTAACGAATCCGCTGGATGCGATGGCGCAGGCGGCGTTTCGCGTGAGCGGCTTCCCGAAGAGTCGCGTGCTCGGCATGGCCGGCGTGCTCGATTCCGCAAGGATGAGCGCGTTTGTGGCGATGGAATGCAAAGTCAGCGTCGAAAACGTGCACTCGTTTGTGCTCGGCGGACATGGCGACGATATGGTGCCGCTGCCGCGTTATTCGACGGTTGCGGGGATTCCGTTGCCGGATTTGCTGCCGAAGGAACGGATCGACGCGATTGTGGAACGCACGCGCAAAGGTGGCGCGGAGATCGTAAATTTGCTGAAGACCGGTTCGGCGTACTACGCTCCGTCGGCTGCGGCGGTCGAAATGGTCGAAGCGATTTTGAAGGATAAGAAGAAGATTCTTCCTTGCGCGGTTTACTTGGACGGCGAATACGGGATTAAGGGACTCTTCGTCGGCGTGCCGGTGAAGCTGGGCGAAAAGGGCGTGGAAGAAATTATTCAGATTAAGCTGACCTCTGACGAAAACGCAGCGCTACAGAAGTCGGCGAGTTCGGTGAAAGAATTGGTGGGCGTGCTCGGAATCTAGCTGCGGTAAGTGTTGCAACATACAAAAAGAAGGCAAGCGTTTGATCGGTGTCGTGCCTTTGATTTTGGTCCTCGTGGCTTGGCGCCATTACCTGGCGCGAACTCGCGTCACCACGGAAGATGTTTGAATAGACCGGCGCGAACGAGCGCTGCCAGTGCGAACGCGAGCAGCGCAATCCAGCCATCGAGGGATAACCCACGCCTTTTTTGCTCGAACACAACTTCTTGTAGCTTACCCATGTCGCCCTCCCACGGCTGGCCGCACGATGGCGGCAATCAATTTTTTACCCACGACCGCACGGGTATACTCAAATTGTCTGATTCGCTAAACTGGCCGAACACCGTTCGTTCGCCGATTTCCCGCACCGCTTGTGTGGCCACTTTTCCGACAATCACAACCGCGGGCGCCGGCAATTTTTGTTCATCGAACAGCGCAGCGATGTTGGTCCAGCAAATCCGTTGTTCGGGCTGCGTGGCGTGCGAGACGACGGCGCATGGAATTTCCGGGTCAAGACCTGCGTCCACCAGACGGGCGGCAACTTCGGCGTAATCGACACCCGGCATGTAAATCGCGAGTGTTGTGTCCGCTGTGACTTCGCGCCAGCCCAAACTTTTTACGCTGGCGCCGCGAGAAAACGTTGTGAACAGGACTTGCGATGCAGTGCGGCGATCCGTGAGAGAAAAACCGGCGGCCGCCGCGGCGCCGGAGGCCGCCGTAATGCCGGGAACTACTTCAAAAGGAATGTTCGCGCGGCGGAGCGCTTCGATTTCTTCGGCAGCGCGTCCGAAAAGCATGGGATCGCCGCCTTTCAGGCGGACGACGGTCTCGTAGCGACCGGCATACGCGACCAGCAGCGAGTTAATTTCGTCCTGCGTAAGCAACTTGAAGCCGGCACGCTTGCCAACGTCCACGAGTTCGGCGGCCGGCGAGGCAAGTTGCAAAACTTCTGCGCTGACGAGCGAATCAAACAGGACGACGTCCGCTTGCTCCAGGATGCGGGCAGCCTTCCGCGTAAGCAATTCGGGATCACCAGGGCCGGCTCCAACTAGAAAAACTCTCCCCATTATTCGACGCCTTCCGTTGTGGACTTGCGATTGGCTTCCTGCAAAAAACGCTCGAAACCTTCCTTGCTTGCAAGGTTGTGGAGCACTTCTTTATTTGACGCTTGCGACGCACCCGAAGCGCGTAAAGCATCCCGCGCAGCGCCGAGCCATTCGATCCAGTTTTCGTATTCGGCGCCGAACTGCGCTTCGAGCTCTTTGCGCAAGCGTTGCGCCAGGGCCGGACTCTTTCCGTTTGTCGAGATGGCAATTTGCAGATCGCCGCGCTGCACCACGGCACCGTAATAGAAATGACAGTTCTCGATATCATCCACGGCATTGCAAAGGAGGCCGCGCGCGTCAGCCGCGCGATAAACGGTCTCGTTCACACTGGGAACGGAAGTCGCGGCAATCGCCAGAAACGCGTCCTGCAAGTCCGCAGGCGAAAATTCCTTTTCGCGCCACGCGATCTTGTTTTCGCGGACGAGCGCCATAAGTTGCGCATTCAACGCGGGCGATACGACTACGACGTTCGCGCCGGCTTGCAGCAATCCTTCCATCTTGCTTGTGGCGATTTCGCCTCCGCCGACAACCACAACGCGGCGGCCTTCGAGTTTCACGAACAGGGGGAAGAGGCTCACCGGTCAGCCCTCCATACCGTGCGGAACGCTTGCCACCGGCAGATCGCGAGCCACAGCTCCGACCAATTCACCGGCGAGAATCGTTCGCAATTCTTCATTGTTGTGCCGGGCCAGAAATGTGCGCAGCGTTTCAGAGCCGTCCCGGCCATCGGTGAACGCGTTGAGCAGGCGCTCGATTGCGTCGGGAACATCCGTCGCCGCGCACCGGTAACCGACCGGACGGGCAATGGACGCGATCTGGCCGACGCTTCCGCCAACGCAAAAATAATAGGCATCGACCATTTTCCCGTTGGCCCTGAGTTTCTTGCCTTCGATTCCGATGTCCGCGATCCAGTGCTGGCCGCAACTATTCGGGCAGCCGGTGATATGCAACTTGATCTGCTCTTCAAATCCTGGGAGACGTTGTTCGAGTTCGCGGGAAAGCCAGCGCGCAAAGCCCTTCGTTTCCGTCAGCGCCAATTTGCAGAATTCCGAGCCGGTGCAGGCGACGGTGCCGCGCGCAAAGGAAGATACGGAAACGGGTAGACCGGCCAAGTTCAATTCGTTGATGACTTGCTTGACGCGCGCTTCGTGGATATTGATGAGCAGAATGTTCTGCTGGACGGTCAGGCGGACGTGGCCATCGCCGTGTGTCTCGGCGAGTTCCGCCACTATGCGGAGCTGCGCCGGTGTAATACGGCCGCGGAGGACGGGCGCGCCAACGTAATAAAGACCACTCTGTTTCTGCCGGTGGACGCCCAGATGATCGCGGTGAATTTCGACGGGAATGTCTTCCGGCTCGGCGGGCTCTAGTAGAAATCCGATCTGGCGCTCAAGTTCGGCAAGGAAACTCTCGGCAGTCCAACCGTGCTGGAGAAAGAGATACTTCAAGCGAGCCTTGTCACGACTCTGTCGCAAAACTTCGCTGGCGCGAAATATCTGTGCAACGCCGCGTGCCACATCGAGGACCTGTTCTTTCCGAACGAAGGCATTCAGTCTTACGGCCAGATGCGGCTCGGTGGAAAGCCCGCCTGCGACGCGAACGCTGAAACCGATTTCTTTGACGCCATTGCGAATGCGAGTCGTCGCGGTAAACGCCACGTCGTTAATTTCCGGATAGCTGCACCATGAACTGCAGCCGGTTACGCTCATCTTGAATTTGCGGGGCAGGTTGTAAAACTCTTTGTTGCCACCGAGTTCACGATCAATCGCAAGCGCAAATGGCGAGGCATCAATCAGTTCGTCGACGTCGATACCCGCAACCGGGCAGCCGGTTACATTGCGCACGACGTCGCCACACGCACCGGTCGTCGTCAACCCGATTCGCTGCAGTCGCTCAATCAGGTCGGGAATATTCTCGATCGTAACCCAATGCAGCTGAATGTTTTGCCGAACGGTGATGTCCGCGATGCCGCGGCCGTAGTCTTCTGATATTGCCGCCAGTTCCCGCGCCTGCGCGGTCGTCAGCAATCCATTCGGAATCCTGATCCGCACCATGAAATACTGCGCCGAGTTCCCTTCTCCGTTCTTGCCGCCGACGACGCCGAGGCCATCGCCCTGCGTGTAGATTCCCCAGGTGCGGAAGTACGTGCCAAGCCACTCAGGTGGAATCGAGCCATGGCCCTGGCGCGCAAAATTGCGAATTTCGTCGAGGTGTTCCCAGGCGAACTTTTCGCGCTTTAGCCGTTCAACCTTTTGCGCCTTCGTCTCTCTTACTTCGGTCATTTCCGCCCCATTTGGCTTGAAAGATGGCCCAAAAACGAAAAACCCACGTTGCCTTGACCTCTGGCACGTGGGCTTCGGAACTTCGAATCTATTCTGGTACTACGTCCGTTGCAGCCTCAAGCCAGAGATGGATGTCTCGCGACACATACAGCGGTCGCACGGACAACAGATCGTCTGGCAAGAAAAGTTCATGCTTTCCCTAAACTACGCGATACGTGACAACGTGTCAACCGAGTTACGCGCCACATTGTCGATAAATCACATCTGTTTTTTGGATGCACGGGCGCGCGATTCGGATACGCGCAGCTTTTCGAATCTATCCTCTAGTCAAGGTACATCCACTCCGCCCAACTGGCCGAGAGCGGCTGCTTCGGCTTCCGGCAGATATATATGGTCAGATTCGTTTCTTCCGGCATGGCGTATGTAGGACTAATGGTGTCAAATGGCCGGACGTCATCGAACGATCGCTGTAATCTCTCCAACGGAAACCCGATTGCGACCATAATTTCGCCGGTATAGCCGCGCGGGCCCCAATATCCGTACTGGTTGTGGCCACTGATCGCCTTCGGCAGACCGTAGCGCTTTCCGAAGTAGTCGATTGCGCCTGCTTCGCCGTAGTTGTACGCGAGCAGGGCCGCGCGCTGACGCTCGTCGTCGGGCAAAGAAACGTAGGCGCGTGACATTGCTTGTACCTGGTCTTCCCAGCCAAACATGTCTCCGAAAAGCTGTGGCAAATCTCCCTGCGGCACGTTTTCGACGTGCACAGCTTTAACATCCCAGAACTCGGAATAGCGAATAGCCTGCCGCACCGGCAGAATGGGCATTGCGAGCGGTGCGGCAATGGCGGCACCCAGCAACAGCGGAGCGATCAGGGCAGGCTTAAGCCAAAAACCTGTTCCTGCAACGGCGTGCTTTTCGATCCAGACCGCTCCCCCGGCGAGCAGCATGATGTACGCCGGCGCCAGGTAATAAATCTTTCCGTGCAGCAGAATCATTTCCGCAAGAACAACGAAATACGCCCAGGCAAGAAATGCGTACTTCTCCCCGGTTCCGTCGCGGAGAAAGAACCAAAGGCCGAGCAGCCAGATGGGCGCTGCGAGCGGGTGAGTGAGCAGCGTCTGTTGTAGGATGAATTCGATTGGGGAAACCGTCGAATATTTCGTACCGATAACCGTATGCAAGAGAGCGATCGTCGGGAAGTGATTGCGCATCTCCCACAACAGATTCGGAAGAAATATTAGAAAAACTGCTCCCGCGCCGCACCACGTCCACGGCGAACGAAAGACTTTCCGTGCCGGCGTAAGTAGAAGCCCCAAGGCAAGGCCAGAACCGAAGAACAGCATCGAGTGTTTGTTCAATACGCCGATTCCGCCGACTACGCCGAAGAGCAACCAAAGCCGAGCGTCACCGCCGTTCAGTATGCGGAGCACGATCGCGGCGCAGGCCATCCAGAACACCGGCTCGAATGAATTCATGGAAAGGAAATTGTCAAACGTGAGATAAATCGGCGCGCACAGCACAGTGAATGCGGCAAATCCCTGCGCAAACTTTCCGCCGCCGACTTCCCGCGCAATCCAACCGCCGAGAACAATTTTGGCCGCGCTAGCGAGTGCTGGAAAAAAGCGCAGTGCAAACAAAGAGTCACCCAACGCCGCGCGCGTTATGTACGAGACGAGCGGCGCGAGCGGAGAGTGATCAACATAGCCCCATGCGGGATGCTCCCCGCATGCCGCATAGTAAAGTTCGTCGCGAAAAAAACCGTATTGCCGGTTGAAAAAAAAATGGAGAACTGTGCCGGCTGCCGCAAGAATCCAGACCCAGCGGCTCAGCGGCACGTGTTCATTCGTTGCCGGTAACTCCGACGGCTGCCCGATTACCGCACCTTCTTTGGCAGAGCGGCCGGGGCAGCGGATGAATCAGCGAGACTTGCGGAAACAATGTAATCCAGCTTCGGCCATCCCTTCTTCAAATAGGGCGTGCCCTGCTTTTCAATCTGGTCCTGATCGGGCCCGGCGTTGTCACCGTAGCCTTCATACATCATCTCGACGACGTTCATGCCATCGCCTTCGACAACCGCGAACGGCGAAAAGCCCATGCCATCCAGGCGAAGGTTGTCCTTCAAATTAATGAAGATCTGCGTCGTGCGCGTATTCGGCCCGGCCGTTGCGAAGCTTAACGTTCCGCGTTTGTTCGTCTGCGTGACGGGATCATCGGGAAATTCCGTATGTTTCCACGCGGCGGAAACGGCAGGGCGGTCGCTGATTCCGAATTGCACGACGAATCCCGGCACGACTCGAAAAAACGCGGTGTTGTCGTAGAAATGCGCTTTTACGAGATTATAAAAGCGGTCCGCGGCAAGCGGTGACCACTCGCGCTTCACCATGAGGGTAAAGTCTCCGCGGGTCGTCTTGAATTTCACTTCGTACTTCTCCGGCGCCTTTTCGCTCAGCGTTGCGGGCTTCAATAAATTGCCGGCTTTCGCAGAAGGAGCGGCCGCTGCAGGAGCTGTAGACGGCGCTGCGGCAGCGGGCTTCGATTCGGCAGGGGCCGGCGCGGGAGCAGCCGCTGGCGGCGTCTCGACCTTGGCCGTTTCCGCCGGCTTGCTCTCCGTTTCCGGCTGCTTCGTTTTGCACCCAACAGACAGCAGCACCGCTCCTGCCAACACGCACCACATGGCCCTTCGCATGGAGTTTTCTCCTTTACCGGATCGAGTCCGTAAAAATGTGCCGCTACTTTTTGCTATTCATTTCCCGGCTCACGCGCTCGACTTCACTCATCACGCGCAGCGTATTTTCGCCGAGAATCTTGCGAATATCGCTCCCTGAATATCCCTTTTGCAAGAGCGCTTCGGTAATTTTCGGAATCATCGTCGCGTCTTCCATGCCATAGGGCATGTTCGCGCCGTCAAAATCCGAGCCTAACCCTACATGATCCGCTCCGACCAGTTTCACGGTATGATCGACGTGTTCGATAATTTTTGTGTACTCCACCTTCGGCAACTTTCCCGCTACCACATATTCCCTGGTGATTTTATCGCCTTCGATTAATTGGCATGCTTCGTCGTTTTCATCGGGGCAGCGCTTTTTAACTTCCTCCGAGATCCCCGCGTTGACCGACGGATCTTTCTTCTCTGCATCGCGGAATTCCTGACTCAGGAAGCTCACGTGATAATTAATTTGAATCACGCCGCCCTTCGCGGCCAAATCTTTAATCATTTGATCCGTCATGTTTCGCGGTGCGTTGCAAATGGCGCGGCAAGAGGAGTGTGAGGCAAACATCGGCGCCTTGCTGACTGCCAGAGCGTCGTAGAACGTTTTGTCCGCGACGTGCGAGATGTCCACGATTACGCCGAGTTTATTCATCTCACGCACCACGTCTTTGCCAAAATCGGTCAGCCCGTTGTGAACTGCCTTGTCCGTGGACGAATCCGCCCATTCATCGTTGCCGCTATGGGTCAACGTCATATAGCGCACGCCTGACGCGGCAAACTCGCGCAGCACCGCAAGATCGTTCCCGATCATGTGGCCACCCTCTACACCCATCAAAGCGGCGATCTTTCCCTGTTTTTTCGCGGCGCGCACCTCCGCCGCCGTCGTAGCAAGCACAATCGCGTCTGGATGTTTGCCCACTTGCGCTCGCACGGCTTCAATCTGCGTCTTTGCTCGCTTCACTGCCTCCGGGCCCGTAATCTTGCTCGGAATCCAGATGGAAAAGAAAATGCCGTCCAGCCCACCCTCTTTCATTCGCGGGATGTCAATGCTTCCGTCAACATGCCGGACGCCTAAATCGAACTTGGGGTCGAGGAAACGCTGCGTCGTATCGTCGTGGGTATCCATCACGATCGAGGAAAAGTGCAGCTTTTTCGCTTTCTCGGATACGGAATCGGCAACCAGGCTCATCGCTAGCAAGCTCCCGCCCGCCGCAAGGACCATCCCTCTTCGACAATTCCATTCCATCGCGGTGCGTCCCCCGTCATGTTTAATTCTGCGCCTGCATTTCGTGGCTGACTTTTTCGGCTTGCTCCATCACGCGCAACAAATTCCCGCCGAGAATTTTGCGAATATCGCCGTCGCTGTAGCCCTTGCGCATCAACGCTTCGGTAATCTTTGGCAGATGAGTGCAATCGTCCATGCCCTCTGGCATCGTCGCACCGTCAAAATCGGATCCGAGTCCAACGTGGTCGGCTCCAGCCAGCTTCACCACATGATCGATGTGCTCAATGATTTTTTCCCATGTGACGTGCGGAAGCTTGCCTTCGGCGGTTGCTAGCTTTTCCATCTCATTCATTTTCTTGCCGAAACATTCTTCGTCGTCGCCACATTGTTTTTTGAGTTGATCGAACATCGCCACGACACCGCCGGACACTTTCTCCGACGCTTGCCGGTACCCCTCGTCGATGAAACTCTTCTCGTAGTTGATCTGAATTACGCCGCCCTTCGCCGCAAGCGCCTTGATCATGTCGTCAGTCATGTCGCGCGGATGATTGCAGATCGCGCGGCACGAAGAATGCGATGCGATCAGCGGCGCTTTGCTGACTTCCAGCGCGTCGTAAAACGTCTTGTCGCTGACATGCGAAATATCCACCATCATTCCCTGCCGGTTCATTTCGCGAACGATTTCCTTGCCGTACTCGGTCAAACCATTGTGCGCAGGCTTGTCGGTGGAAGAGTCCGCCCATTCGTCATTGTAAAAGTGCGACAGGGTCATGTACCGCACGCCGAGATCGCTGAAGATGCGCACCATTCGGATGTCGTTCCCGATCATGTGCCCGCCCTCGACGCCAATCAACGCCGCGATTTTGCCTTCGGCGTGTGCCTTCTGAACGTCGGCAGCAGTGCGCGCGAACGTCATGTCTTTGGAATTCTTGAGAACATTTTCGTGGACGGCATCAATCTGATCGAGCGCCTTCTGAATTGCCGGCGGACCCATCGTGCGGCCGTCGATCCAGATGGAAAAGAAAATTGCATTCATTCCGCCTTCTTTCATGCGCGGGATGTCGATGTGGCCGTCCGGATTGCGTTTGCCGAGATCGAAGTTTTTCGAAAAGAAACGCTGTGTCGTGTCGTCGTGCGTGTCCAATACGATCGAAGAGAAATGAAGTTTGTGCGCCCGCTCGGCGATACCATCGCCAAACGAAACGGATGTCGGAATACTGAGTAGAAGTGCCGCTAGAATTCTAACAGCAAACAGTCGGGCAGCGCTCATTCGGCCTCCCTCAGGAAAATTGGCAAGGAGAGTTTACCTTATTTTACGAACCAGCCGAGCAGAGCCTGCTTCCACGCGGCGCGATTTACTTCGGCGATGGATTCGGTGAGGGGAATTCCCTTAGGGCAGGCTTTCACACAGTTTTGCGCATTGGCGCAATCTTGGATGCCGCCGGGTTCCATCAATGCAGTGAGCCGTTCCTTGGCGTGCATCGCGCCCGTTGGGTGCATGTTGAAGAGCCTCACCTGGCTGATAATCGCCGCGCCGACGAATTTACTGCTCTCGTTGACCTGGGGGCAGACTTCCAGGCAGCTTCCGCAGGAAATGCAGTTCGAAAGCGGATACCCAGTTTCCTGAATTTCGGGCGAGACGCGCGGGCCTTCACCCAAGTCGTAAGTCCCATCGATCGGAATCCAAGCCTTGACTCGCTTCAGGCTCTCGAACATGAATTGGCGATCCACAGCGAGATCGCGCACCAGCGGAAATTTGCTGAGAGGCTCGACCCGAATTGGCTGCTCCAGCGAATCCACAAGGGCTGAACAGGCCATACGCGCTTTGCCGTTGATGATCATCGCGCATGAACCACAAATCTCTTCCAGGCAGTTTGAGTCGTACGAAACGGGCGTCGTCTTTTTGCCTTCGCGCGTCACAGGATTTTCGGCAATGTCACGCAGACAAATGATGACGTTCATCGAAGGGCGCCACGGCAAGGAGAACTCTTCCCACCGCGCGGCTTGTTTCGGCGAAGCCTGCCGCTTGATTCGCACGATGACTTGTTTTTGCTCGGCCATAAGCTCTTTGCCTAGAGATCCTTCGTCGCTCCGCTCCTCAAGATGACCACCCTCATCGGGTGATCACTTCGCTGCGTCATAACGCCGGGCACGTGGCGGAATCTGCGAAATGTCCACCTGCTCGTAGGTCAATTTGATTTCACCGTTTACGTACTTGGCGCGCGTCGTCTTCAACCAGTTGGCGTCGTCGCGCTCCGGAAATTCCGGTTTATAGTGGGCGCCGCGCGATTCATTCCGAGCCAGGGCTCCAAGCGTGATAACTCGTGCAAGGAGAAGCATGTTCCCAAGTTCGCGCGCAAAGTTCAGCGTCTGATTCGACCACATGGTGCGGTCGCTCAGATTTACGCGACCGAAGCGTTCCGCCAGCTCCACCATTTTCGCATCCGCTTTTTCCAAATTCTTATTGATACGCGTCACGGTCACATGCTCGGTCATCGTGTCGCCAAGTTCGCGCCAGATCACCATCAGGTTTTCAGTTCCTTCGCGCGAAATCAGTTCCTGATTCTTCGCTTCCTGCTTTTTTTGTTCGCGTGTAAAAACGCTCGAGTCCGTGGAATCGGCGCTTTTCTCCAGACTCTTTGCATACTTCAATGCTGCCGGCCCCGCCAGCCCACCACCAAAAATACAGCTCATCAGCGAATTCGCGCCGAGCCGGTTCGCGCCATGATATTGATATTCACACTCGCCTGCCGCATAGATTCCCGGGACGTTCGTCGCCTGGTCTTCCGCATTCACCCACATGCCACCCATCGTGTAGTGCATGCCCGGAAAAACTTTCATCGGCTCTTCGCGCGGGTCAACCCCGAGGAATTTTTCATAAATTTCTAAAATGCCTTCGAGCTTGCGGTCGAGCGTCTCACGCGGAATGTGGCTCACGTCGAGATAGACGGCTTGCTGCCCCGCCAATCCCAACTTTTCCTGGAACACGATGCGATGAATCGCGCGCGTCGCAATATCGCGCGGAACAAGATTCCCGTATTTCGGATACCACTCTTCCAGAAAATGAAACCGATCGGCTTCAGGAATCGTCTTCGCGGGCCGCTTGTCCAAAGGATTGCGTGGCACCCACACGCGACCGCCTTCGCCGCGAGCCGATTCGCTCATCAGCCGCAGCTTGTCCTCGCCGGGAATCGCCGTCGGATGGACTTGAATGAATTCGCCGTTTGCGTAATCCACTCCCTGCTGAAACAGCGCCGACTGGGCCGATCCGGTACAAACCACGGAATTCGTCGAGCGGCCAAAAATTGCGCCGACTCCGCCGGTGCAGAAAATCACCGCGTCCGCCGGAAACGTTTTCACTTCCATCGAGCGCAAATCCATTGCGCAGATCCCTCTGCAAACGCCGGAGTCGTCCAATACTGCTGACAGAAACGTAAAGCCTTCGTATTTTTTTACTTTGCCTTCGGATTCATGCCGGCGAACCTGCTCATCCAACGCGTAGAGCAGTTGTTGCCCAGTCGTCGCGCCCGCAAAAGCCGTCCGGTGATAGAGCGTTCCGCCAAATCGCCGGTAATCGAGCAATCCTTCCGGCGTGCGGTTAAACATGACGCCCATGCGGTCCAGCAAATCGATAATTCCCGGCGCCGCCTCACACATCCGCTTCACGAGCGGCTGGTTCGCCAGAAAATCTCCGCCGTAGATCGTGTCGTCAAAATGCTTCGCGGTCGTGTCGCCTTCGCCTTTTTGATTCTTCGCGGCGTTGATTCCACCCTGCGCGCAAACAGAATGCGAGCGCTTTACGGGAACAATCGAAAACAAGTCGACCGCTACGCCGGATTCAGCTACGCGAATCGTGGCCATCAGACCGGCCAAACCACCGCCCACGATGATAATTTTCGGCTGTTTCATTTTCCGGCCGCGTACCACGCAAAGGGATGCCAGTTAAAACGGAAGCTGATCACAATGAGCACGCCAACTAAACTCATTCCGAACGCAACCGCGGCGCCCAACTTGCCCGCTGCTTGCTGCGCTTGCACACTGGCGGCAAGCCCCCATTTACAAACAAAATTCCAAATTCCGATTCCCAGATGGAAGGACGCCGCAATAATTCCCACCAGGAAAAATGTCATGTAGAGGGGATGTGTGAAGTCTTCTGCAACGGATGCGTAGGTCGATTTGCCGTGAGTCAGCCACCGCTCTGTGTACAAGTGCCAGCCGATGTAAACGAACGTAATCAGACCGGTGTACCGCTGCGTCGTGTAGAGCCAGTTTCCGACCCACGGATACTGCGAGACGTTCGACTTGCCTCGCCACCAGATATAAACCCCGTAGCCGCCGTGAAACAAAATCGGCAGAAAAATCGCTACCCACTCGACCAGCGGACGAAACGGAATGGTCTGCAGCTCTTGCGAAACATCGTTGTATTTTTGCGCGCTCACCAAAGCGGCGCTATTCGACCAAAAATGCTCGGCGAGAAAGGCTCCTACGGGTAGGATACCGGACAAAGAATGGAGCTTTCTAAGAAGGTAACTCGAATCAGGCCGGGTTGCCGGTAGGGACATGCCCTCTCCGCCGCTGGCGTCTCTTTCCATTCGCATCCCGCGATACAGAAGAGACAATGTTCGCTTGCGGCACCCTTAAGTATAACAGCCGCAGGTCTCGGCGCAAATGTATCCACTATTCAAACATTATGAAACCCTCGGAAAGTTTTTTCGTTCAATTGGCCAGCGTCGCTGGTATCTTCATTTGTCTATCCTCCGCCCTCTCCCGGCGGCGAATTCTCAGGTTATTTCAGGGTCCCCATGAGCAGCTTAGGTCTCGTCGCCGAACTCGAGCGTCTCGCAATCGCTATAGGAGCGCAGAAGCCGGGTGAAGAGGAAATCTCTCTTCCGTCCGTCGCAGAGCGTATTGCAAAAGCTTTGGACGTCAAACCCGATGAAGTTGCGATCCTCGCGGTCTCCATAAAATGGCGTCACCTCCATTTCCTCGTTCCGCAAGCCCTGAAAAATGTCGGATTCATTCCGCTCTCGAGCCCGTCGGCGCTCGCCGCGCGCACGGCGCGGGAGAATCGCGCCGAAGTTGACAACCGTTTTCACGAGACACGCCACGCGAGCGTTTTTGAAGGGGTCAAGAACGACACGCTCACCGCGGAAGCAATTCAGAAAATCGTGAGCGCTCCGATCACTGTCGGTGACAAAGTTGTTGGCGTACTGCAGATCAGCCGCAAGGGAGCGACGTCCCTTGGTGCGGGGCCGGATTTTGGGCCGGACGAGGTCACGAAAATCACCGCGCTGTGCCGCCCGCTCGGAAAGCTGATCGAACATCTCACCGGCGAATAGTCTTCATCCCTCCCGCACCGCACTACGAACGTTAACGCGCATTCATTTTCCTGGAAAGAGCAGCAATTGGCGTTGACTCTCCTTGATGTTCTTGTTACTTTTCCATGTCACGGTTTTTTCTCGCTTAATTCACTAACGGAGGCTTCATACCGACACCATGGCGTTTGTCGCTAAGAAAATATTTCTCACCAAAGGCGTCGGTAAACATCGTGAAAGGCTTTCCAGTTTTGAGCTCGCGTTGCGCAACGCGGGCATCGCGGCTTGCAACATCGTCCGCGTCTCCTCGATCTTCCCGCCGAATTGCAAACTGATTTCCCGCAGCGAAGGTTTGAAGCACATCAAGCCGGGCCAGGTCGCGTTCACTGTCATCAGCGAAAATTCCACGAAGGAGCCGCATCGCCTCATCGCGGCCAGTATCGGCCTCGCGTTGCCGAGCGATAAATCCATGTACGGATATCTTTCCGAGCACCACTCCTTCGGCGAAACCGAAGAAGTTGCGGGCGAATATGCGGAAGAGCTCGCGGCGGAAATGCTCGCCACCACGCTGAACGTCGAATTTGATCCGGATTTGAGCTGGGACGAAAAAAAAGAGGTCTACCGTATTTCGAATAAAATCGTCCGCACGATGAACGTCACGCAATCTGCTGTTGGCGATAAACGGGGCCTGTGGACCACGGTCCTCGGCGCCGCCATCCTCATCGGCGAAGACGACTGACCTAAAAAGGCTTTCCTGCGCGGAATTCACGGAGGTGTTCGATGCGTCTGCTGCGAATCGTCACCGTCACCAGCGCTTTTTTCCTTATTGCAACCGCCGGCCCCGCCAACGCCGCCGATCACGTCACCATTCTTTACGACGCGTTCTCCGATGCACCCAAACTTGCGAAGGATTGGGGATTCTCCGCTCTCGTGGAACACGCGGGCAAACGGATTCTTTTCGACACGGGCAACAATGCGGAAATCTTTGAGCACAACGTAAAGGCCCTGAACCTGGACCTTACAAAACTCGATTTTGCGGTGATATCTCATCGTCACACCGACCACACTTCCGGCCTAAAATATCTGCTCAGCGCAAATCCGAACGTAATTGTTTATGTTCCTGCGAACGGTGCAAACGGCTTCGGCGGCGCTGAACTTCCTCCGGACTTTCTTCGCCCAGAACCTTCGCTGCCGGCAAATATGAGGTACTTCGGCGGAAACTATCCCGAGCATCTGCGGGCCGGAAAATTGTACGACAAAGGCGATTTTCGGTTGATTGGCAAGACTACCGAGGTCGCACCGGGAATCTTTCTTGTTTTTACGGTTTCAGACGTGCCGGGAATGAAGGAACTCCCGGAGCTTACGTTGGCGTGGAAAGGACCCGAAGGCCTCGTTCTTGTCGACGGATGCTCGCACTCCGGCATCGAGCAGATTCTGACGGCGGCGAGCACGATCGACGCACGGTTTCGAATCGTTTTCGGCGGATTGCACCTGGTGAGCACAGCGGCTCCTGAAATCGATCACATCGTTGAAAACTTGAAGACGAAGTGGAAACTGCAGAAAATTGCGCCGGGGCATTGCACAGGGGAGCCGGCGTTTCTGCGTTTAAAGAATGCGTTCGGCGAGAATTACATCTATGCCGGAGCAGGAACGACGGTTGATATTCCTTAACGTGAGACAGCCTTGTTACAGCGTCGAACGATCCATGTCATAAGCGATTTTCAACCAACGACTTTGCTTTTGCTGTAGCCATGGGTTTGTCTCTGTCGCCGAGTCTATCGCTTGTAGTAGCCGATCCGCTCCAGCACCGCGCCAACCACCAGCGGCAGTGCCACGGTCGCATCCTCAAAAATCTCCGCAAATTTTCCGCCCTCTTCGGGCGGCACAAACTTTCCCCAGGAAACTGCTTCCGTATACGTGCTTCCGCTCAGCCCGCCCCAATGCACCGGCTCCGGGCAAATTCGCAATCCGTAGTTGTACCGCTTCAGCGGCAACTTTCTGTATCCGCGACGCGCCAGCAGCTCCGCGTACACACCGAATTGCTGCGACCAGTTCCGCGGCACACCGCCACCGACCGTAAAAATTCCCATGCGCTTCGTCGCCAGCATTGTATCCGCGAACTTTTCAAAATCCTCAAATGGATCGAATCGCAGAACCGGCCGCTTCTCCTGCTGTCGCGCAATTTTGTGCAGCGCAAAATCAATACCCAATTCGGAGTCCGAGAAGGCAGGCACAAAAATCGGCACGTTTCGCTCATACGCCGATTTCAATATCCCGCGGCCCGGCGCCGTCTTGTGCAGAAATTCGCCGATTCGCCTGTGCAACTTCCAACTGCAAACAATTTCTTCGTCGTCCCATTCGGTCAGGATGTGATCCATCACATCTTCAACGTGGTCCAGGTTCGATTCCGGCTCGAGCGAATCGTAGACGCGGTTGTACCCCGCGTGGAACAATTCATTGTCGTCCATCTTCTTCGGGTCATAGCGGAAATGTGACAATCCCGTCGCTTCCACAAGGCCGTGCGCCATCAGCGCGCCGGTCGAAACAATCGCGTTCACAACGCCGCTTTCGATCAAATCACAAAAAACCAATCCCATTTTTCCCACGGTAAGCGCGCCGGCCAGTGTCATCACCACAAAACAATCCTTGTCGCGCGCCATCGCTTCCAGCACATCCGCGCCGTCGCCCACCTGCCGCGCCGTGTATGCAGTATCACCCATCGCCCGCACAAGCGAATCAATGCTCGTGCATTTCGAAAGATCGATTGGAAAAATCGGCCGCAGCTTGTCCTTTACCGGGTCGTGCAACACGCGCCCGGTCACGGTCTTCGCCGGCGTTTTCTTCGTGTTCTTCGCCGTCCTTTTTGCCTTCGCCATTTTTCTCCCGTCGAAGCATTCGAATCGCGCGCACAAAGCCTCTTCCGCGCGTAAAGAGTAAAACTACCTGGTAGATTTCACTGCGCATCTTACTTTTTCTTCTTCATGCGCGTCAAAGAACTTTCGCGCGCCTCTCCGCATTTTTTTCCACGCATGCTACGATACCCACCATGGCAAATAAATTTACGATCGGCCTCGTGCAGATGAAATCCACGAAGAACGCCGAGGAAAATCTCTCCCGCGCAATCGAAAAAGTAAAAGAAGCCGCCGCTCGCGGCGCACAGATCATTTGCATGGATGAACTGTTTTGCGGCGAATACTTCTGCCGCACGGAAGATCCCGCGCTATTTGACCTCGCGGAAGCAATTCCAGGCCCGGCGACGAATGCTTTCGCTCAGGTCGCCAAAGAGAAGAAAGTGGTCGTCGTCGCTTCCTTGTTTGAACGCCGCGCTGCCGGCGTTTATCACAACACTTGCGCGGTAATTGACGCCGATGGCAGCCATCTCGGCAAATATCGCAAAATGCATATTCCCGACGATCCGCTCTATTACGAAAAATTTTATTTCACGCCCGGCGATCTCGGATTCCCCAATTTCGATACGAAATACGCGCGCATCGGCATTCAAATCTGCTGGGATCAATGGTACCCAGAAGGCTCACGCCTCACTGCGCTCGCCGGCGCGCAAGTTATTTTCTATCCCACGAGTATCGGTTGGCACCCGAAAGAAAAAGCGGAATTCGGCGCCGCACAGCTTGACGCGTGGCGCACAATTCAGCGCGCCCACGCCATTGCGAACGGAACGTACGTCGCCGTTGTCAACCGCGTCGGCTATGAAGGCGATCCGACAAACGGCGACCCTGGCCTCGAATTCTGGGGAAATTCTTTCGTCGCCGATCCGTTCGGCCAAATCGTCGCCCAAGGAGGCAGCGAAAAAGAGGAAATTCTCGTGGTCGAATGCGACCCGAAGAAAAGCGAAGAAACACGGCGCAACTGGCCGTTTCTCCGCGACCGCCGCATCGACGCCTATCAGCCCATTCTCAATCGCTGGCTCGGCGAATGACTTCGCAATCGTTTGCGACACCTTTTTCCCTGGGTTATCGCATGCCCGCCGAATGGGAGCCACACGAAGGCACTTGGCTCGGCTGGCCACACGAACTCACCGATTGGCCAGGTAAATTTGCGCCGATTCCCTGGGCCTTCGCGGAAATTGTGCGCCACCTTGCCCGCGTCGAACGCGTTTTCCTCTTCGTCGAAAATCGCGCCGCCGAGTCCCGCGCGCGCGCAATACTGAAAAGATCACACGTCAACCTGGACCACGTGACCTTTTTCCGCGTGCCTACCGATCGCGGCTGGATGCGCGATTCCGGTCCAATCTGCGTGAAGAACGCCGCCGGCAGCGTCGCGTTCAGCAATTTCGTCTTCAACGGCTGGGCCAAGTATTCCAATCACAAGAAAGACGCGCAAATCGTCGCACGCGCGAACAAATCGTTGAAAAACGAATTGTTTATCCCGGTTCACAACGGCCGTCGCGTGATCCTCGAAGGCGGCTCCATAGACGTCAACGGCGCTGGCACTCTCCTCACCACCGAAGAATGTCTGCAGAGCAAAATTCAGGAACGCAATCCTGGTTTCACGAAAACGGACTACGAACAAGTCTTTCGAAATCAGTTCGGTGTATCACACGTCATCTGGCTACAAAATGGCATCGCTGGAGACGACACGCACGGCCACGTCGACGACCTTAGCCGCTTCGTGAACGAAACCACGGTTTTGACGATAGTCGAAGAAAACAAGGGCGACGAAAACTACGCCCATCTTCAGGAAAATCTCGCGATCCTAAAGCAAAGCAAGAATCAGGGCGGCAGACAGCTGCGCGTCGAAGAACTTCCCATGCCCGCGCCCGTCTCCTTCAACAAGCAACGTTTACCCGCGAGCTACGCCAATTTCTACATCGCAAACAAACTCGTGCTGGTTCCCATCTTCAACGATCCCAACGATCGCATTGCCCTCAACATCCTCGCGAAATATTTCTTCGACCGTGAAGTTGTCGGCGTCTATTGCCGGGACCTCGTTCTGGGCCTCGGCACGATTCATTGCATGACCCAGCAAATTCCCGCCGCGGGTTAGCCATCCGTCGGACCGCGCCGGCGGCTTCGGCTTTTTTGCCCAATGCTCATCGGGCCAGCGCCAAATTGGGCAAGCAGCAGCGCCGCTCCCAGTCGTGCGCAAACTGGCACGGCGCAGCCGTAATAAAGATCAGAGCGAAAGAAAATCCCGCCAGCCGGGTAAAGCCAACGCATTAGTTTCTCCTTTGAAGCCCAGCCGCAAGCAAATTGTCCGAAGACGTCGTAACCGACCGGCAACGTCAGCAGGGTTTTGTCGCCATGCCGCTAATGAATGTTGTATCACTATAAGTGATATAGATATCGTTATGAAGATTTCGAGTCAAGAGGCAAACATGAACCACCAACTCAGTCGTCGACTAAACCTTCCGCGCCGCCGCCGCGGCGCGCCGGAGGCCACTCGTGACCGGCTTGTCGCCGCCGCTGCCCTTCTTTTCAATCGCCATGGCTATCACGGCGCCGATTCCAATCGCGTTGCGGAGGCAGCCGGCTACTCACCCGGCACCTTTTACAAGCACTTCCGCGACAAACGCGAAATTTTTCTCGCAGCCTACGAAACATGGGTGAATGCTGAATGGAAAGAAGTAGCCGCGGTGCTCGCCAGCGGCGGGTCGAATCGGGATATTGCCAGGCGCCTCGTCACTGTTTCAATTGACTTTCACACGCGCTGGCGCGGGTTCCGCTCATCCCTGCGTGAACTGACATTCACCGACTCCGTCGTACGCACGTTCCACCGCAAACAGCGTCGCCGCCAACTCGACATGATGGCGGGCCTGCGCAAGAAAAGAGGAACGCGCCGTCACCGGCGTGAGGAAGACATCATCCACCTCTATACAACCGAGCGAACCTACGACGCCATCGCCCAAGGTGAACTTCGCGAACTCGGCCTCAGCCGCAAATTCGTGCTCGAAGCCATGGTTCAAAACGTAATTTCCGTTCTTACATAATCAAATCAGTTCGGCAGAACAACCTGCCGTCTCTGATACACTTTCAACTACGGCCCACACCAAACGAACAAGGAGCTTGCATGCTCGCCGCTTTCCTTTTCCTGTTTTACGTGGATCAAATTTTTGGCGTCGTCATTGACCGCGGTTTCGTCAGTTGGGTTTTTCTCGGCCTCGTCGCCGGTTGGCTGGCCGGAAAAATCGCGCGCGGCCGCGGCTACGGCTGCCTCACCGACATTCTCCTCGGCTTAATCGGTTCTGTCCTCGGCGGATGGATTTTCCGCAAACTTGAAATCGGAGCGGGTCATAGCGGCTGGCTCTACTCTCTCGCCGCCGCAACCGTCGGCGCCGTGGTGCTCGTCGTTGTCGTTCACCTTTTTACTGGTTCGAAAGAATAGTTACCTCGCTTCGCGCGTCGCCGTTTGCCGGCAATGCGCCGCGATGCGTTATGTTACGATTCCCTATTCAGGATTGGAGCTAACATCTCTTTGAGCAAGTCTTCGCAATCGCTTTTCGCAATTCCCCTCGGTGGTCTCGGCGAATTTGGTATGAATATGATGGCGCTTCGCTTCGGCGACGACATCATTGTCATCGACGCCGGCATGATGTTCCCTGAGTCGGAACTTCTCGGTATCGATCTCGTCATTCCTGATACTTCGTATCTGAAACAGAATCGCCAGCACGTCCGCGCCATCGTTCTCACCCACGGCCACGAAGACCACATCGGCGCTCTCCCCTATATTCTCCGCGATTTAAACGTTCCCGTTTTCGGCACGCGCTTTACGCTTGCGCTCGTTAAGAAACGCCTCGAAGAAGCTGGCCTGCTCGATTCCACGACGCTCCGCGAAGTCATTCCCGGCCGCCGCGTCGAAATCGGCCCGTACGAAATCGAATTCATTCCCGTCACGCACAGCACCATCGACTGTGTCGCGCTCGCCGTCCGTACCCCTGCCGGTGTCATCATTCACACCGGCGATTTCAAAATCGACCACACGCCCGTAATCGGTGAAGGCTTCGACATTCCAACCTTCGCTCGCTACGGCAACGAAGGCGTTCTCGCGCTTTTTTCTGACTCGACGAACGTCGAGCGCCCTGGCTACACGCCCTCCGAACGCGCCGTCGTGCCGCGTCTCGAAGAACTCTGCCGCTCCGCCCCGCGGCGCGTCATTCTTTCCTGCTTCGCTTCTTCCGTCGCGCGCATTCAACAAGTGATTGATATCGCTGGGCGCGTCGGCCGCAAAGTAGCCTTCGTCGGCCGCAGCATGGTGGACAATGTCGAAATCGCGCACAATCTCGAATATCTGAGCATTCCGGACGGGATGGTCGTTCGCTCTCAGGACATCCGAAGTTTCGAACCGCGCAAAATCGTCATTCTCGCTTCCGGCTCTCAAGCGGAGCCAATGTCGTCTCTTTCCCGCATCGCCGTCGACAATCACCGTTTCGTCTCCGTCGACGAAAACGACACTGTCATCTTGTCCTCGCGCATTATTCCCGGAAATGAAAAAGCCATCTTCCGCATGCTCGACCACATGTTTCGACGCCGTGCGCTCGTCTACTACGACAATTCTGCCGGCGTCATTCACGTTTCCGGTCACGCCAGCCAGGAAGAGCAAAAACTTTTGCTTCAACTCGTGAAGCCGAAACATTTCATTCCCGTGCACGGCGAATATCGTCATCTCTTCCGCCACGCTGCTCTCGCTCATCAAGTCGGCGCCGTTTCCGGCGAAATCCTTCTTCTCGAGGACGGCCATTGCATCGAATTCAACGAAGACGGCGCCTTCCGCCGCGATCCCGTCGCTGCAGGCCGCGTCCTCGTTGACTCCGGTTCACTCGAAGAAGTGGAAGAAGCCGTCGTCCGCGAACGCAAGCATCTTTCGGAAGACGGCGTCGTCGTCCCGATCATTGCGATCGATAAGCACACAGGCAACCTGGAATCGCAGCCGGAAATCGTCTCGCGCGGATTCATCAGTGACAATGGCAGCGACCTCATGGCCGGGGCGCGCGACGTCGTGTTACGCACGATTAACACTTCCAACCCCGAAGAAATGTCCGACTGGTCCGTTATTAAGGAAAAAATCCGTGTCGACCTAAAACGCTACATCAACAAGCAAACGTCGAAACGCCCTCTCATCCTGCCCGTCATACTCGAAGTCTGATTCCTCTAAACCCTCTTTTTTCAACTAGCAGCGCTTCGGTTACACGGAAACTTTCGATTCACAAAACTTATTTTTCGCGCTCGTTCTACTGTAGCGTTACCTCAGATTTCGCCCCGAAACACGTCAACACCCCACGCCGCGCGGCGTCAAACTTTGCATATCGCAATCGCGCTTCTTCGGCAGCGTTCGACGAACACCGGAGAAAATTCTTCGCGACATTCGAAAGGGTCTCTTAATGAACTCCAAGAAAATCTCCAAGGGTCTTTTGCTTGGCGCTTCTCTCTTCCTGGCTACGGCTGCCTTTGCAGGCGAAAAAGCTTCCGTGAAGCTCTACGAGAACGTCAAGCTCAACGGCAAGACAATCGCCCCCGGCAAGTACGATCTCGAATGGACCGGCACCGGCCCGGACGTTCAACTGAACATTCGCAAGGGCAATGACACCGTTGCTTCCGCTCCGGCGAAGCTTGCTCCCGTTGTCAACGCTCCGGCTGGCAGCGGTTACTCCACCAGGGCGGAAGGCGACGGCTCCAAGTCGCTGACGTCCGTCTTCATCGCAGGCAAGAAGTACACGATCGAACTCGGCGCGGAAGTCGCTGCTGCTCCCACCAAATCGGGCGAAACCGCCGGCAACCAGTAATTCACTCCCCGCAACTCGTTTAACAAAGAGGCGCGTCCTTGCTCTGCTCTGGCAGCCAAGGGCGCGTTTTTTTTTCGGATGCCGCTTTATCAAATTGAAACGCCGCCCGCTCCCTGAATTTTTCCCGCGATTCGTCGTTACCCGTTACAATTGATGTTTCGAGGAATCGCCGTGTCGTCGCCCGCATCGCCTCTAACCGGGAAAGCTCCCAGCCGCGCCGCCTTCACTTTCATCCTGGTGATGGTAGGTTTTGATTTTCTTTCCTTCGGCATCATCGCACCAATTTTTCCCGATCTGATTCGTTCGTTCGAAGGCGGCGACTTTTCACGCGCTTCGGTGATGATCGGCTATTTCGGCCTCGCCTGGGCCACGATGCAGTTCATTTTTTCTCCAATTCTCGGCGCGTGGTCTGACCGCTTCGGCCGCAGGCCTGTCATTCTCATTTCGTGTTTCGGCCTTGGCATCGATTACATCCTGATGGCGCTCTCGCCGTCGCTCCGCTGGCTCTTTCTTGGCCGCGTCATTTCTGGCATCACAACATCCAACGTCTCCACTGCATTCGCGTACGTCACCGACACGACCGGTCCGGAAAATCGCGCCAAGGCCTTTGGAATGATCAGCGCCGCCTTCGGCCTCGGCTTCGTCATCGGTCCTGTCGTTGGGGGTATCCTGGGTCATTACGTTCATCTACGCGCCCCTTTCTGGGCTGCCGCCGCACTCAGCCTGATCAACGCCCTTTACGGGTTCTTCGTTTTACCGGAATCGCTCCCGAAGGAGCGTCGCGCCAAGTCCGCGTGGCACATGGCCAATCCGCTCGGCTCTCTCAAGTTGTTCCGCTCCCATCCAGAACTCAGCGGCCTCGCCGTCGTCGTCACGCTCTACTATCTCGCGCACCAGTCGCTTATGTCCGTTTGGGCGATCTACTCCGAATATCGCTACGCGTGGAACAGTCGCGACGTGGGCATTTCACTCGGCGTTGTCGGCGTGAGCGCCGCCTTAGTCTCGGGCGCGCTCGTCGGCCCGTACGTCAAGAAATTCGGTGAACGGTTCAGCCTTGTCTCCGGCCTCGTTTACGGCACCATCGGTTTTCTATGCTTTGCACTCGCTTCCCGTGGCTGGGTGGTTCTCGCGACCATTCCCTTCGTCGCGCTTTGGGGCATCGCAGCTCCTGCAATCCAGTCGCTCATGTCCAAACACGTCGATCATTCCTCTCAAGGCAAACTCCAGGGTGGTATCAATTCTCTTCGAGCACTTACCGGAATGGCTGGGCCAATCCTTTACACACAGGTTTTTTCCGCCGCCATCGCACCCGGCGTGAAGTATCACATTCCCGGTGCTCCCTATTTTGTTGCAGCGCTCCTGCTCTCCGGCTCTTTGCTGCTCGCCGTCCACGTGACTCGCAATCGAGCGTTGCCAGCCGCCTCGCCAATCGCCACTAACGCTCCGGCCGACTAGTTCCATCGCCTCCCAAATAAAAGTCGCGGATGGTATCTTCCCCATCCGCGCCAATTCTGTTTCTTTCCGAAGTCTCTTACTTCACCCAGCGCACCACACGCACCGGGCCGTTGAACCACATGTCGCCCGTCTTGGCCGCCAGGGTCTCCGCACTTACTTCCGCAACGCCGCCCTGTAGCGGGTCGGAGTCAATACACTGGCCGTCGCCAAGGTACGCCACAACATGCACTCCATTGATCGCAAGCACGTCGCCCGGCTGCACTTTCGTCCAATCCAGCTTCGCCAGGCTCGACGCATTCGTCACTTCTTCAAGCTTCCCGTCGCACCCGTCCCACAGTTCTTTTGCCGAGCAGTCCGCCTTCGTCTTGCTCACCTTCGTGTGCGCTTTGCAGATCAGCGCCGAGCACGTCTCATCAAGATACGCCACGCCGTCATAGCTTCTCAGAGCATCGACGTAAGTCTTCGGTTCCGATAGCAGGAACCCCGCGGCGACAAACGCGAACGTTAGGAAGATCCTCACTGGCCCGAAGCCTTTCCCGTGCGTTTCGGGCCGGGGGTCGAATCACTTGCACTCTGTCAAAAGGACCTGCCCTTGGCTGAGTGCGCCCTGCCCGTATGTACAGGTTGCGGCAGCCATGAGAGCCGAACTATGGTACAGGGGTCCATTTTGAAACCCTGCCCGGCCTACTCCATCCGACCGCGATGGTACTAGAACCATATTTTATAACTGGCTTAGTTTGAATAGCTTACAGACTTCTTGTCACGCTCGATCCGTTGTCTAGCCGGCGTGAGTTTGCCCTTCGGACCTGTCCTTTTTAGAAAACGCCCATCGAGCGTAAGATCGAATTTCTCTTACCTCCGCCGCCCCGTACGCATCAAAAAGGGCGAGATCGCCACATCACCTCGCGCCTAACGGAGAGTCAAATGGCCAAGAAAACTTCACCTAGCAATCCTCAAGCCGGCACCGAGCGCGCCCGCCCCATTCTTCATCAGCATTCCCGCGAGATTCAGCCTTACGGCAAAATCGCCAAGCTCCCCATCGCGCTTGACGAAAACGTCTGCGCTGCCAGCGTCGAAAATCTCAATCAAGTCCTCGCCGACACCATCACCCTTCGCGACCTCTACAAGAAGCACCACTGGCAGGTCGTTGGCCACACCTTCTACCAGCTTCATCTTCTCTTTGATAAGCACTACGAAGAACAGGACGCCTTGGTCGACGACATTGCCGAGCGCATCCAACTCCTCGGCGGCGTGAGCCTCGCGATGGCAGCGGACGTGGCGGAAACCACCATCATTCCTCGCCCACCTCGCGGCCGCGAAGAAGCGCCCGTGCAAATTTCCCGTCTCCTCGAGGCCCACGAAATCCTTCTCAAGGAAGCACGCACCATGGCTCGCCAGGCAGCCGAAGCCGGCGACGACGGCACCAACGATCTACTCGTCAGCGATATCATCCGCACCAACGAGCTCCAGGTTTGGTTCCTCTCCGAGCACCTTGTGGACGTCCCGCTCGTCAAAGCAGAAGCCCCCGCAAAAACCAAAGCCGCTTCCGCTGACTAACTCTTGATCACGAGGTACGAGCAGCGTTCCGCGCCACTTGGTCCATTTTGCACCCGGGACCCGAAATTCTTTTGGCCGCCCTCCCTGCTATCTGCCAGACTTTGTTTCGTCCAGCCGGTTACGAAGGGAGCCTTCGCCATGGCTACCGCCATGCCTTTTCAATCCTCTTACTCCGCCATCATTCCCGGAATGCGCTACCGGAACGCAGCAGCTGCAATTGAATGGCTCTGCAATGCCTTCGGCTTCAAAAGACATCTCGTCGTTCCGGGTGAGAACAACACCATCGCGCATGCGCAGCTCACCTTCAGCGGCGGCATGGTCATGCTTGGCTCCGTTCGCGACACCGAGTTCGACAAGAACATGAAGCAACCGGATGAAGTCGGCGGCGCCCTAACGCAAAGCTGCTACGTGGTTGTGCAGGATCCCGATGCTGACTACTTCCGCGCCAAAGCCGCCGGCGCCGAAATCCTCGTCGACATCCATGACGAAGACTATGGAGGGCGCGGCTACGCCTGCCGCGACCTCGAAGGCCACATCTGGTATTTTGGCTCATACAATCCGTGGACCGTTTAGAGGCTCTTCTACTCGAAGTTTTTCTCGCCGGCTGAATAATAGAGGAACTGTACTCCCACTCCACGCTTTCCGTTTTTCCCTAGTTTTTGCACGTGCGCCACTCGCCCGGTAAAGCACCAGTCCGTCATCTGACCGGCCATCAGTTGTTCCGGCATGCGCAGCCGGATTTCGACTTCTTCCTTCTGTTCAAAGGCTGCGTCCGTCGCAAAATAAACGCCGCGAATCGAAATGTTCATTGACTCAACCGTGTGCTCTTGCTCTGGCGCTCGTTGCAGACTCCGAATCCGCATAGGCACACGCATAATGAGGCGGCGCGTATGGCGCCTGTCCTGTGACACAGTTTGACTCCTGTGTTGATCTGTCCGGATTTGCTCGCCTTCGTGGAATTGCACAGCTCTAGTGTAAAAACGCTACGATAAACAGCAAGCAGGTAAACCCCTTAGTACTTCTGTCACCTGCCACCCTGTCCGAAAGGGCAGGATCCGCGAGGTTTCGCGTTCGTTCGCAAATCCTCTTTTTGCCTAGCTGCTACTCCGATTTTCTGTATTCAAACGGTTCAATCCTGTGTAGAGTACCGCCGTTCACGCCCTGGAGATTTGCCATGAAGAATTTACGCAGTCCTCGCAACGCTTCCAAGAATCCCGTATCACGCCGCAAATTCCTCGCCGAAACCACCGCCGCCGGGCTCGGTTTCTCCATCGTGCCACGCCACGTTCTCGGCGGTTTCGGCTATGTCCCTCCCAGCGATAAACTCAATCTCGCCTTCATCGGCGTTGGCGCGCAGGGCATGCGCGTCATGTTTCATTTTCTCAAAGAGCCTGACGTGCAAGGAATCGCCGTCTGTGACGTCAACAAATCCGGTTCGAACTACCCGCAATGGAGCACGCACGAATTTTGCAACTCCGTCCGTACTCTTCTCGGTGTCTCCTCTGGCTGGGACTGGCTAAGCCCGGACGATCCCATGCAGCTCTCCCACACTCTGAAAGTCACCGGCGGAGTCGCCGGCCGTGAACCCGCGCAAAAAATTGTCGACGCCTATAACGCCACGGGCACCCGTTCCGGAAGCTCACGCAGCTGTGCGGCCTATTCCGACTACCGCGAACTCCTCGAAAAAGAAAAAGATCTCGATGCCGTCGTCGTCTGCACCACCGACCATCTCCACGCCTCCGTCTCCGCCGCGGCCATGCGTAAGCACAAACACGTTTTCTGCCAAAAGCCGCTCACGCACACCATCTACGAAGCCCGCCGCATCTCCGATATCGCTCGCGAAACCGGCGTCGCCACGCAAATCGCCGTTGGCAATCAAGCTTCCGAAGACACTCGCCTCCTTTGCGAATGGATCTGGGCTGGCGCCATCGGCCCCGTCCGCGAAGTGCACAACTGGTCCAGCCGGCCATTCTGGCCGCAAGGAATTGACCGCCCAACTCTACCCGAGCCCATTCCCGACGGCCTCGATTGGAATCTTTGGCTCGGCCCTTCACCCGCGCGCCCTTACAATCACGCCTATCTTCCCTTTTCCTGGCGCGGCTGGGCCGATTTCGGCTGCGGCGCGCTCGGCGACATGGGCTGCTACAGTTTCGACACCATCTTCCGCGTCCTCAAGCTCGAAGCTCCTTCCAGCGTCGAAGCCAGCTCCACCGATCGTTATCCAGAAACCTACCCGAACGCCTCGCTCATTACTTTCAACTTTCCCCAACGCGGCGATATGCCCCCTGTAAAATTCACGTGGTACGACGGCGGCCTCAAGCCTCCGCGTCCTGAAGAACTCGAAGTCGACCGTCCCTTCACCATGGAAGGTGAAGATGGCGAAGAAGGTCTCCTCTTCGTCGGCGACAAGGGAAAAATTCTCTGCGGATTCAACGGCGCCAAACCCCGCCTGATTCCCGACGCAAAAATGAAAGCGTTTCAACCGCCGCCAAAAACCTTGCTGCGCTCCCCCGGCAACGAACGCGAATGGCTCGACGCTGCAAAAGGTGGCAAAACCAAACCCGGCGGCAATTTCGAATTCTCAGCCATCGTCACCGAAACTCTTTTGCTCGGCAATGTCGCCTCCCAGACCGGCCAAAAATTAAAATGGGATCGCGCCAATCTCAAAGTCTCGAATTCCGAAGCCGCCGACAAAATCGTCAAGCCCGACCGTCGCCCCGGCTGGGAGCTGTAGTAGCGCAGCCTCGCCAATCCGCGCTCTTTCGTTTTTATGTAGCCAGGGGCTTTAGGCCCGGCAATGCTTGGCAAGGTGCAACAAAACGTCTTCGCTGTTGAACTAAATTCTCCCGGAGGCAGAAATGTCCAACCAATCCCGACGCGCATTCGTAAAATCCACCGCCGCCGCTTCAATCCTTGCTTCGCTTCCCGTCAAGTCCCATGCCAATCCCCTAGGTCTCCCCATCGGCTGCCAAACCTGGCCCGTCCGCCAAATGATCGCCAAAGATTTTCCCGGCACCATCAAGACGCTCGCCTCTGTCGGCTTCCAGTCCATTGAACTCTGCTCACCCGTTGGCTACGCGGACTCCGGCTTCGCCGGCCTCGCCAAGTATTCCGCCGCCGAACTCAAAACAATCCTCTCCGACAACGGCGTCACCTGCGTCAGCTCCCATTTCGGCATCGACGAACTGCGCAAAGATCAGCCCGCTCGCGTCGCTTGGGCCAAAGAAATCGGGCTCACACAAATGCTCGTCCCCAGCCTCAGCGGTCCCAAAAATCCCACTCTCGACGATGTAAAACGCATCGCCGACGAATACAACAAAATGGGCGAACTCGCCGCCAAATCCGCCATCACACAGGGCCTCCACAACGAAGGCTTCGAACTCAGCCACGTCAACGGCAAGCGTACCTACGACCTTCTTCTCGAACTCCTCGACCCCAAATTCGTTCAGTTCCAGTTTCAGGTCTCCACCATCGCGGACGGCTATGACGCTGCCGAATACCTCGCGAAATATCCGACGCGATTCATCTCCATGCACGTCCAAGGCTGGGACCTCAAGAAGAACACCTACGCCGTCGTCGGCCAGGATTCCCTCGACTGGAAAAAAATCTTCTCCGCCGCGAAATCCGCCAATATCAAAAATTATTTCGTCGAAATGAACCTCGACCTAATGAAAGCCAGCGTCCCCTATCTGCGCTCGCTTCAGATCTAGTTGCCAATCCGCTTTATCGGGCGTGATTTGTGTAGTCCAGGGGCTTTATAGCCCCGGCAATACTTGGCGCAACGCCAGAACACCGAGCCGTCCCTTAAGACGGCATGCTCGCGCATTTCAAAGCCTCTGAAGCCGCGCGCTTCAAATCCGCAAAAACAATTTCCTCCGGTACATCCAAAACAAAATCAACCAGTACACCAGCAACATCGCAATCCCTTGCATCAACGGCTCCAATGCCCCGCCGGCAAACCGAAACGCCCCCGGCCCCAAATGAGTGTCAAACGACGACATCACAAAGTCCGGCAACAAATGCGCAATCAAATACGCCGCGAGCGAGTTCATCCCAATCACCACCAACGGCAGCGCCCACTTCCTGTATCCCTTCTCTTCAATAATCCACGCGAACCCCGCCAACGTCAGAAAACAAATCCCCCCGCTAAACAATGTCCAGCTCGGCGTCCAAATCCGCTTCACCACGGGGCAAATCCCGGCCACATGCAGCAACGCTCCGGCAGACAGGCCAATCCCTCCCGCGAGCAGCAATTTCCGAAACGGAATCTTCGGAGCCGCAGCACGCAACCATTGCCCCGCAATCAGCCCTAAAATCATCGTGCCCAGCGTCGGAATAAAACTTAGCGTCAGATATCCGCCCTCGTTGAACACAAACGGCTTCATCCGCGGAAAAAGATTCAGGAACCATTGGTCGAACGTATTTCCGAAATTTGCATTCTTATTCCAATGCGCCATCAATCCGCTGTATTGATGCGTCCAGTCCGCTGGAACACCAACCGATTGCCAATCAAATCCAGGCCCTGCGGCTGGATACAGCGCCCACACCAGCCAATAGCCAAATAAAATTGCGCCTAGCGAAATCCACTGCCATTTCTCTTTCGTAAAGCCCAGCAAAAACAAAAACACATACCCAAGCCCAATCTGCGTCAGCGTGTCTTCAAATGTGAAATAAGTTTGTGGCCGCCCAAGCGACCGCAGAAAAAATCCAAGCGCGATCAGGATCAAAGACCGCCAGATGGCATGACCCAGTTGATTCCCAAAACTCTTCCCCTTCGCCACCCGGCTCGCAATCGAGTACGGCAGCGCCACTCCCACGAGAAACGAAAATCCGGGCTGAATCGTGTCGTGCAATGAGCAGCCCGCCCACTCCACATGGCTCTGGTTGAAGCTCAAGAATCGCCAGAACCAGTTCCCCGGAAAAGAGCGCGCCACTTCCGAAAACCGCAGCACTTCCGCCATCATCAACAGCATCACGAATCCACGATAAGCGTCGACCGCCACGTTGCGGCGTGCAGCTCCTTCGTTCGTGACCACCTCGGTCGCCATTAAATCGGCGCTCCATTTCGCCGCTTCCATTTGCCGCGCGTAAAGTCCGGGAATTTCACCGGCGCGCTTCCCTGCGCCACGGATTTTTCGCTCAAGGCGGCCGGCGCGCTCCAGCTAGCCGCATCGTACACATCCATGTCCGGCGCAAGCCCTTCTCTCATGCACTGCACCAGCCGGTAAAACATAATGAAGTCCATCCCACCGTGGCCACGCCCCTTCGCTGCTTCCCCTTCTTCTCTCCAGAGTTTGTGCCCATATCTTTCTCTGTACGGATCAATTCCCGTCCATGCTTCTTCGCCCGCCTGTCCATCGAAATAAATTCGCTCCGGGTAATCCCGGAATATCCCTTTCACTCCGCTGATCTGGTTGATTCGGTCGTACGGCCGCGGATTGCTTACATCGTGTTGCAGCATAATCGTCAATCCATTCGCCGTTTTGATTAGTGACGTATTCATGTCGCCGCAAACATATTTTTCTTTCCACTTCGGGCTGTCCTTCGGAATTTTCGCCTCGCGATACGCTTCAAATCCCTTTTGGGGCGAACTCATCGAAACCAGATAGTCGAAGCGGTCCCCTCGATTAATCCCCATGTAGTTCGACACCGGTCCCAGTCCATGCGTCGGATAAAGATTGCCATTCCGCGTCGTGTGCGGCGCGCGCCTCCACAGCCCTTCGCCCTTGTCTCCGAAAATCTCTCCCCGCAAATCGTGAAGGTAGGCCGCTTCCCCATGCAGCAAATCCCCAAACAATCCGGCGCGAATCATGTTCAGCACGAGCAGCTCGTTTTCTCCGTAACAGCAATTCTCCATAATCATGCAGTGCCGCCGCGTCTTCTCCGACGTATCCACAATCTGCCAGCATTCTTCCAGCGTGTTCACCGCCGGGACCTCCACTCCAACGTGCTTCCCGGCAGTCATGCTTGCCAGCGCCATCGGCGCGTGCCAGTCCCACGGCGTCGCCACGTAAATAAAATCCAGATCTTCCCGTTTGCACAGATTCTCGAAATCGTGGTCCCCATTCGTATAAATTTCCGGCTTCTTGCTCGCGGCCTTTTCCACCATCTCCTGCGCATGAAGCGCTTTCTCTTTCACGACATCACAAATCGCGTTCACCTGAACGTGCTCGAGCGCCAGGAAATTACCTAGCATTCCCGTCCCGCGTCCGCCCACTCCGATGACACCTACACGAACCACGTCGCGCGGCTCAAATTTCACGCCAGTCATCGACTCATTCGCGGCCGGCAGCGCTTCGGGCGCCTCCAACGCAAATACTGGCTTTTCGCCAATCGTCAGTCCCGCGCCGATCAGACCGACGCTCGTCTTCAGCAATTGCCGCCGTGAAACCTGCCGTTCTTCGTTCTTCTTTTCATCCGTTGTCATAAATCACCTTCCCGTAGACCCGCGCGGTTTATAGCCTGCCGCCGCGCTCTTGGCAATGTTATTTCGTAGGCTTCTACGAAGCCAAGCTCCTAAATTGCCCTTATGGCCGCGCGACAAGTACAGCTGTTCCATTTCCATTCCTTCGCTCAATTGTGCCGACCGATTTTTCGCGCTACATTTATCTGTTGGCGCGACTTTTCTCCTCAGCCCGCAACCATCTCTATTTGTCGACGAGCGGTTCCATGCAGTATGACGACGTCGCCTCAAGATTTTTCCCAACACGCTTTCGATTTTGTGAATCCCCTCAACCAGCGCCGAATTTTCACGTAACCCCCTTTAAAATGACCACTTACAAATCATTGGACTTAAAGCTTAAAGGCCCTTTGTTTCAACACTTACAAAAAAGAGGAGGGGGACGTGGTGATTATGGGTTAACCAATCACTCAGCCGGAACCGATGTCAGCTCGCACTGCTGTCCGCGGCCGTTGCGTCTCGTCCTTCACCGGAGTACGCTTCAGAGGTTTGCCCGCCAATATATTCGCAAGGAGACCTCCGATGGCAACAGCAACTACCGTGACGGAACCCACCGTTAAAATCAGCGCCAACAAACTTCTCATCAACAACAAATGGGTCGACGCCGCTTCCGGCAAATCTTTCCCGACGATCAACCCCGCCACCGGCGAAGTCATCACCCACGTCGCCGAAGCCGATGCCGCCGACGTCGACAAAGCCGTCGCCGCCGCTCGCGCCGCTTTTGAAAAAGGCGCGTGGAAGAAAATGCCCGCTTCGCAGCGTGGCCTGCTCATGAATAAGCTCGCCGACCTTATCGAAAAACACGCAGACGAACTTGCGCAACTCGAAGCGCTCGACAACGGCAAACCTTACAGCGTCGCTCGCGCAGCCGATCTTCCTCTCACCATCGCTTGTTATCGCTATTACGCCGGTTGGGCCGACAAACTCCAGGGAAAAACAATTCCCGTCACCGGCCGCTATTTCACTTACACCAAGCACGAACCCGTCGGCGTCGTCGGCCAAATCATTCCGTGGAATTTTCCACTCCTCATGCAAGCCTGGAAGCTTGGCCCAGCGCTCGCAACCGGCTGTACCGTCGTCATGAAGCCCGCCGAACAAACACCGCTCACCGCCCTTCGCGTCGGCGAACTCATGCTCGAAGCCGGTTTCCCGGAGGGCGTCGTAAATCTCCTTCCGGGCTACGGCCCCTCCGCCGGCGCCGCGATCGCTCGTCATATGGACGTGGACAAAGTCGCCTTCACCGGTTCGACCGAAGTCGGCCACCTCGTGATGAAGGCGGCCGCGGAAACAAATTTGAAGCGCGTCACGCTCGAACTCGGCGGCAAGAGCCCGAACATCATCTTCAATGACGCGGACATGGAAAAGGCCGTGGAAGGCGCGCACTTCGCGCTCTTCTTCAATCAGGGCCAGTGCTGCTGCGCCGGTTCCCGCACTTTCGTCGAAGAAAAGTGCTACGACGAATTTGTCGACCGCAGCGTCGCGCGCGCCAAAAAGCGCATCGTTGGCAATCCCTTCGATAAGAACACCGAGCAGGGCCCACAAGTTGACCAGGAACAGTTCAATAAGGTCATGGGCTACATCGAATCCGGCAAGCAGGAAAAAGCCAAACTCGTCGCGGGCGGCAATCGCGTTGGCGACAAGGGCTATTTCATCGAGCCAACCGTTTTCGCCGACGTTCAGGACAACATGAAGATCGCGCAGGAAGAAATCTTCGGCCCGGTCATGTCCATTCTCAAGTTCAAGGACCTCGGCGAAGTCGTCGAGCGCGCCAACAAAAATATGTACGGCCTCGCCGCCGCCGTCTGGACCCAGGACATCACCAAAGCCCACGCCATCGCGGATTCCGTTCGCGCCGGCACCGTTTGGGTCAACTGCTACGACGTCTTCGACGCTGCGGCCCCCTTCGGCGGCTTCAAACAATCCGGCATCGGCCGCGAACTCGGCGAATATGGCCTCGCCAACTACACCGAAGTCAAAACGGTAACCATAAAACTATGATCGCGTTCTCATCAAAGCCTGTTGTCGTCCTGGGGACATCCAAGAAGATGCCCGAAGGATCTCAATGTAAGGAGCATCTAACCAAGTGATCCGGTTAAGCGAATGTCTCGGCAAGACATGGGCGGCCATAACGGCCGCCCGCGCCATTCTTATCCTCTTTTTTTGCCTCAGCACCACCCCTGTTTTTTCACAAGACACTTCTCTCCCCTTCAAACGCGCGCAACATCTGCGACACGGCATCAATCTCAGTCACTGGTTCTCCCAAGTCTTCGACACGAAGGGCTACACCAAAGAACATTTCGACACCTACGACACCGCGCAAGATATCGCCCTCATCAAAGCGATGGGCTTCGATCACGTTCGTTTCACGCTGAATTGCGAACCAATGTTCCGCCGCGGCCAGGCCGATCGCATCCCCACAGAATATTTGGCAATGGTGGACACCGCAGTGAAAATGATTCTCGATCAAAATCTCAACGTCATCATCGACATTCATCCTGAAAGCGATTTCAAACAAAAACTTTCAACCGACGATATTTTTGTCGAGCAGTTCGAGGATTACTGGCGCGCGCTTGCAAAACACTACTCGTCGCTCGATCCAGAGAGAGTTTTCTTTGAAATTTTGAACGAACCGGAATTCAAAGACCGCTACCGCTGGATGGGGGTGCAGGCGCGACTCGCGCGTGCCATTCGCGAAGGCGCTCCAAATCACACCATCATCGCCGCCGGCGCAAATTGGTCTTCATCCAACGAACTTCTCGCCCTCGAACCGCTTCACGATCGAAACATCATCTACAATTTCCATTTCTATGATCCGCACATCTTCACCCACCAGGGCGCAACCTGGTCCACCAATTTTCAGCACTATCTGACGAATCTTCCGTATCCTTCGACGCCAGAGAAGGTAGTCACCGCGCAAGCGCAGGTTCCCGACTCGATCAACCAACAAACCGTCGAGCGTTACGGTCTCGACCGCTGGAATGCCGCACGCGTTGACGCAGAAATCGCCGAAGCCGCTGCATGGGGTAAGCGCTGGAACGTTTCGCTCACTTGCAACGAATTCGGTGTCTACCGCGGCACATCGAATCCCGCGGACCGCGCCGCCTGGCTCCACGACGTCCGCACCGCCCTCGAGAAATACAACATAGGCTGGACCATGTGGGACTACGCCGGCGGCTTCTCTGTCGTCACCCGCAAAGACGGCGTCACCACCCCCGATCCCGTCACAATCAAAGCTCTCGGCCTCACCGTTCCGCCAGCGCCGCAGTCGTCAAAACCATGAACCACTCACTATCGCCCGCGCTCCCGGTACATCCGATTCACATCCTTCATCATTTTTCGTAACGCCTTCGTGCGCTGCGCGCGCAACGCATCGTCCTGCTTTGATTCTAAGAATTCTTCTTCTCTCTGCAGTTTGTGAAAGTTCGCCAAACGTTCCTCATCCATTGCTTCGCGCACCGCGCAATCCGGTTCGTCCTTATGTGAACAATCCCGGAATTTGCAACGTCGCGCTAACTCTTGCACATCCGCGAATGCGCGCGAAATCCCTTCGCTCGCGTCCCAAAGCTGCAGCTCTCTCATTCCCGGTGTGTCCAGTAGAACCCCTCCGCCGGAAACTACAATCAATTGCCGCGATGTCGTCGTATGCCGCCCCTTGTCGTCGCCCTCGCGAGTTTCATTCGTCACTTGGATTTCCCTGCCGAGGATCACGTTGATGAGAGAGGATTTTCCGACGCCGGAAGAACCCAGAAGCGCGGTGGTGTCTCCGGTGCGAACGATTTCGCGCAGCTCAGCGATTCCGTCGCCACTGATGATGCTTGCAACAACAGTTCGCACACCCATTGCCGCCGTTTCTGCTTCCGCACGAAGCGCCGCGACGTTTTCGCAGAGATCGGATTTGTTCAAGACGATGACGGGACGGGCTCCGCTCTCCCACGCCAGCGTAAGATATCGTTCGATTCGGCGCGCGTTGAATTCGCGGTTCAGCGAGCTGACGAGCAGAACCGTGTCGACGTTGGCCGCGACGATTTGCTCTTCTGTTTTTTTGCCGGCGGTTTTGCGTGAGAATTTGCTTCGTCGCTCGAAAACAAAATGGATTGTCGAGCGAGCGCCGTGCTGTTCGACGAGGACCCAATCGCCGACCGCGGGCAACATTTCGCGGGAAACCGCTTCGTGCCGAAGTTTTCCGCGCAACTCGGCCCAGCGTTCGCCCCTCTCCGAAATGATTTTGTACAGTCCGCGGTTTTCTTCGCTGATTCTTGCTCGAACCAAGCCTTCGGATTTCTTCGCTTTCCATTGCCGTTCAAAAAACTCACACCAGCCCAAATCTTCAATTGAATGCACGCGAATCTCCTCGATGGCACGAAAACGCGGCGCGTTTCCGGCGGAAGAAAGGAATCAGATGAGAAGGAGAGCGTTTCGCGGGGAAGAATCTGCTTCGTCGAAAAGCTAGAGCAGACGCACGGAGGCAGACTCATCCCGGCGGATGACTTCGGTTCGCACAGGCGCCTCCAAGAAAGAAGTAAAAGCTCGCTGCGGAAACCGCAGCGAAAGGAGCATAGCAGAATTCAGCGCCGTGCGAGCAAAGACTTGCGAAATTCAAATCGTTCACGGCAAATGCCAGTCTAGCCTAGAATCGGGAGCCGTGAGCATCGCCATCCGCCAAGCCGACGGCAAGGATTTTCCGGCGCTTTTCAAGCTGGATCAAAAATGCTTTCCGTCGGGAATCGCCTATTCGAAGACGATGCTGAGACACTTCATGGCGCAAGCGGGAGCGGAATGTCTCGTGGCAGTCGATAACAACATAATCGTCGGATTTATTTTGACAGAAGAAAATCCTCCACTCGGCCACGTAATGACACTGGACATAGCCGAATCACATCGCCGCAAAGGAATTGGAACGCTGCTGTTGCAGGAGAGCGAAAACAACTTGCGATTTCGCGGGGTGCGCACGATGCTGCTCGAAACTGCACTGACGAACGAAGCCGGCGTTGCCTTCTGGCAGCGGCACGGATATCGTATCGAAGCCGTTTTAAAGAACTACTATCCCGGTCATCTGGATGCATACGAAATGCGCAAGCGATTGCCGGCCACGAAGGAGCAGAAAGCTTGAACGATTACATCCTGTCGGTATTGCTGGGAATCGTGGAAGGCTTGACGGAATTCTTGCCGGTAAGTTCAACGGCGCATTTGCGAATCACGGAAGCGCTCCTTCATCTGCAGCTGAACGACGCGTATTGGAAGATGTACAGCATCGTGATTCAGCTGGGCGCGATCCTGACGCTGCCGATTTATTTTCGCGCTCGCATCGCCAAGTTTCTTTCGACATTTCCAAAAGGCGGGCGCGGCGACCGAACAGCGCTCACGCATCCGCTAGGTCTGGTGATGATTGCTTTCGTTGTGACTGCCGGGCCCGCATTTCTGCTGACGAAGGTCATTGGCAAACATTTGGAAAGTTTGACGATCATCGGGACTTCCCTGCTTGTCGGCGGAATCGTGATGTGGATTGTCGATGCGCTGCATTCGCGGGCGGAAAAGGCGGGCAACGTTCCCGGCAGCCCGATCAAAATCTGGCACATGGAAGATATGGGAGTCATTCAGGCGGTTTGGATCGGCGCATGCCAGATTCTTTCTGCTTTGTTTCCCGGAACCTCGCGTTCCATGTCCACCATCGCGGCCGGACAAATCGCGGGAATGTCGCGCGCTTCGGCGCTGGAATTCTCTTTTTTTCTTTCCATGCCGACCATGGCTGTCGCAACGCTGTATGAGCTCTTGAAATCAATGCGCGGTAAAGGCGAAGACGCGCTCGCGGTCGGCCACATGACGGGCCATCAGTGGGTCCTGCTACTCATTGGCTTCGTTGTTTCCTTTGTCGTGGCCTACGGCTCGGTGGCGTGGTTCATGGCCTGGGTCCGTAAACACGGTTTCGTGCCCTTCGCGATTTACCGCATCATCGTGGGTGCAGCGGTATTGTTTTGGGCGTCCCATCTGGGGTCTTAATGGAAGGAAACATTCCGCAACTTTCCTTTGTCGGCGCGGATGCGTTTGATATGATTTGGACGTTCCTCCGTAGCAAGAGCCCAGCGCCGGTCTTGCTTGCGACTCTCAGCCTTCCCCAAAAGCTGAGGAGAACTTAGTGCGTTTCCTTACACCTACTGAGAATAAGCGGCTCAATGAGCTGATTGGGTTTTTGTGTGTCGTGGTGGCCCTGCTGACGGCGGGGGCGCTGCTTTCGTATTCGCCCAAAGATCCGTCTTTTAATGTTGCAGGCAGCCCGAATGTGGCCATCCAGAACTGGATTGGGCCAATCGGTTCTTACGGGGCTGACGGTGTCTTCCAGGTTCTCGGCTATGCGGCGTTTCTTTTGCCGATGGCGTTGCTCGGCGTGGGATTGAAATGGTTCAGGAGCCGCGCGGTGGAATCGCAAGTCGCGACGCTGGTTGGCTACGCCCTGCTGGTGATTTCCATTCCTTGCCTGTTTACGATGATTCCCTTCCCCGAGGTGCGCGGAGCGATTCCGGCGGGTGGTGCTGCGGGAACGTTTATTGCTGGAATGCTTTTGGCAACGCTGAACAAGGGCGCGTACATCGTGGCGGGCGCGATCTTTGTGACCGCCCTGTTTTTGACGACGAGCTTTTCCTTTGGCAATACGCACGCGTGGGCCATGAGTTCGACTGGACCGATTGGCGCGGCGCAGAAGCTGGGAATTTTGCAGAAGGTGCAGGCGCGCTGGCATGCGTGGCAGGAAGAACGCGAACAGAAGCGCATGCGGCGAAAGGTGGAAGCAAACCGGCTAATTGGACGGAAACCGGCGCCGGCGCAGTCGGTTGGAAGCGCGGCAGTCTTGAATGAACCGCCGAAGACGATTCATCTGGAAGAGGATGGCGACGTATTCCGCGGCGTGACGAGTGAAGACGCGGAAGATCCGAAAAAGGCCGGGCATAAGGCGCCGATCTTTGTAGTGAATCAGGACAGGCCGGAGAAGAGCGGGAAGAAATCGGGCGAGCCAAAGATTGCGAAGGACAATCCAAATTACCGGCTGCCTTCGATCAGTTTGCTGCGCGAGGGAGAACGTTCGCAGAAGCTGGATGAAGAAGAGCTGAAGATGCGGGCACGAGCGATTGAAGAAAAGTGCCTGGAGTTCGACATACAAGGGCGCGTGACGCAGATCAATCCAGGTCCAGTGGTGACGACGTTTGAATTCAAGCCGGAAGCGGGCATCAAGTACAGCCGGATTATCGGATTGACGGAAGATTTGTGCCTGGCGCTGCAAGCGGAATCGATTTTGATCGAGCGCATTCCGGGAAAGTCCACGATCGGCATTGAAGTGCCGAACATCAACCGGCAGACGATTGCGTTGCGGGAGATTGTGGAAGCGCAGGAGTTTGTGGGTTCGCCAAGCAAGCTGACGCTGGCGATGGGACGCGACCTGCACGGACGAATCCGCGTGACGGATCTGGCTTCGATGCCGCACTTGTTGATTGCGGGTTCGACGGGAACCGGCAAGAGCGTTTTCATCAATTCGCTGCTGATGTCCATTTTGTATAAGGCAACGCCGGACGACGTGAAAATAGTTTTGGTCGATCCGAAGCGGCTGGAATTGAATTTGTACGAGGGGATTCCGCACCTGATCGCGCCGGTGGTCACCGATCCGAAGGTGGCGTCGAACGTTCTGCGGAATGCGACGCGAGAGATGGAGAATCGCTTGAAGCTGCTGGCACAGCGCGGCGTACGGAACATTGACCAGTACAACCGGACGTTCCAGAAGCAGCAGTCGCTTTCGCTGTTTGACAACGTGGACCAGAGCGAGCACAAACCGCTTCCCTACCTCGTGATCATCATCGACGAATTGGCAGACTTGATGATGGTGGACACCAATAACGTGGAAGAGTCCATCACGCGACTGGCGCAGATGGCGCGCGCGGTGGGCATTCACCTGATTCTGGCGACGCAGCGGCCGAGCGTTGACGTGATCACCGGATTGATCAAAGCGAACTTCCCTGCGCGCATTTCATTCCGCGTAGCGAGCAAAGTGGACTCGCGCACGATTTTGGACTCAAACGGTTCAGAATCATTGCTCGGCAAGGGCGACATGCTCTACTTGCCGGCGGGATCGTCGCGGCTGCACCGCATTCATGGACCGCTTGTGACGGAAGATGAGATTACCGACGTCTGCAATTTCTGGCGGCAACAGGCGCAGGCAAAGTACAACGAACAATTGCTGGAAGCGCCGAAGGATGAAAACGGGAAAGTCGAAGAAGGCTTTCAAGGCGCGCCAAACGGCGGCGGCGAAGAAGCGGACGACGAACTCTACCAGGATGCGGTGCGGATTTGCTGCGAGATGGGGCGCGCTTCGACTTCGACGTTGCAGAGGCGTTTGCGGATTGGGTATGGCCGCGCGGCGCATTTGATTGATTTGATGGAAAAGGACGGAATCGTCGGCCCTCCGGATGGCACGCGCCCGCGCGAAGTGCTGAAAGGCAAGAGTTGGATGAAGGAATTCGACGAATCGATGCAGTAAAATACCGTTTGAATTGGACTCAGATTTTGGGCCAGCAGCGGAGCCTCCGGCGCTGAAGACTCGAAAATGGGTTATCTACGACGATACGCACTGTCGATTATCTGTCTTCTCGCCAATTCCACCTTGTTAGTCAGGAACACGGGAGATTGCCGATATCGTAGTGAATTTAATGTGTATCGGATCAAGGCGACGACAGGAGAAGTGTTGGAGAGATTCACGGCCCGCGAAGCGCACGCCAAATGCGGTGATGACGACCTTCCCATGATCAGCAAGTAGCGTCGGTCCTGCCGCGCCCGAGGCGTTAGGCGCCACGTTCCAGAGCCTTGCCGAGGAGTTGGGCGGCGTGTTCGCAGAGTTTGCGGTCTTCGGGGCCGAAGGCGGCGAGAAAGTGGCTGTCGATGTCGAGTTCGCCGACGACTCTTCCCTTTGCAAAAACCGGAACCACAATTTCGGATTTAGTTTCGAGTGAGCAGGCAAGATAGCGCGGATCGCTGTTCACGTCATCCACAACAACGGTCTCGCCGCTCGAAGCAGCTGCGCCACAGATGCCTTGGTTGAGCGGGATGCGCGTGTGCGGTGTCATGCTGCCGCGGAACGGACCGAGGACGAGCACGTTGGAGTCTTTGGGGTCGATCATGTAGAAGCCGACCCAGTTGTAGCGAGTGAGCTTTTCATGGAGCAGGCTGACGATGGAGTTCATCAGGGCGTCGGCGCTGGACGCATCGGCTGCAAGTTTAGTGAGACCGGAAATAATCGAGACAGATTCCTGAGTAGTGGTCGCCATCCTTCTATTGAAGCACGGCTCCGGCACAGCGCAAATCTTCGCAAGCCATCGCGCGCCGTTGGACAATCGCATGCAGGGATGGATTTTGTTAGCATGTGCGCGCCCGAGAAGAAACATGATGAAACGGCTTCACTTGTTCATAGGTTTGCTCGCGACGCTGGCCTTCGTGCTTAGCGGAGAGGCAATGCATTTTCACAAGCCGCTGCTTGCGGGCCTGCCGGACGACGTGCATCTGATGTACGTGTCACGGCACATTTATCTAGCGGCGGCGGCAATGGTGAACGTTTGCCTGGGGCTCTACCTGAGAGAGCAAAGTTCGACGTGGAGGAGAGCGTTGCAGTCGGTGGGGTCCGTGATGGTTTTGTTTTCGCCGATTTTTCTGCTGCTGGCATTTATGTACGAGCCCTCGCTGGGGATGGCGGGGCGGTCGTGGCGAACGTCGATTGGGTTGATCCCGATGATTGTTGGAGTGGGGCTGCATTTTGTTGCGAGCGTTGGAGCAAGCGCAGACTCGGCGGCGAATTGACACGCTGACGCGACGCCCCTAAACTAGAAAAGTTGTTTGCGTGCCGGGGTAGCTCACTGGTAGAGCGCCGCCCTGAAAAGGCGGGCGTAGCCAGTTCGATTCTGGCCCCCGGCACCATAAACCTTAGGATCACTTTTAAACCACTCTTCGTCCAAGTTCGGTCGCGCGGTCGCGACACGGAAACAGCTTTTCTATAGCAAAGCCCAGCCTGTTTCAAATGGGTCTAGCATCTGGCTCCAGATTCCTCGGCGCGTTTACGTGGCCGAATGGCTTATGACAACAAACGGGCTCGAGTGCTCTGCGATTGCAATACAGAAACAGCCTTCACGTCGAAGGAAACAAATTCCTCCGCCCCCAACCATTCGCCTTCATGAGCGATTGCGCCGTCCGCAAAATCTCCGCCGGCATCCAAGACCGACAACCCTGCCTCCACCGCTGGTCGATCCATTACCACCTTGGCGCTTCTTATCAGCCGATGAATTGCATTGGAGACTTCCGGGACCGGTTTCTTGTAACCGCTACGCAGCACCCACACAAACTCGCAAAGAACTGGGACAGGTACAGCAATTAAATCGGCCTCCCGCAATATCTTTGTCGCCTGGCGGGCCTGATGCGGGTCGTCCTGAACAACTGCTCTGATGAGCACGTTGGTATCGACCGTAATTTTCACTTCCGTTTCGCCCATCCCCGAGCTGCGATCTCATTAATCTTCTCTATCGTGAGTTTCGGCCCGTCCCGCCGTGACAGACAACCAATAAAATCATCGATGCTCCCGTCCTGAGCCGCAGCCCTCACAATGATCCGGCCGTCCGATAGTTGGTCGGCTTCAACCTTCTCGCCGGGGCCGACACCCAGATGCCTCAGCAGCTCCTGTTTGAGCGTAACTTGTCCCTTTGCAGTAATCGTGAGCTTCGTCATGGATGAATCCTCGCAACCTAGTGTAAGGCACTTGTGCCTTACCGTCAAGGTCGCTCGCATCTTCTCCCACCTCTTTGTCCCCTTCCAGTCCTCCCACGCATCATCCGCATCATCTGTAACTTCAAAAACGATGGTTCCGATGCTCGGACTTTCGCGCAACACCCCAAAAGGATTCGTTCTTCGGAGCCACCGGGTCAAAGCGCGGTCTTTGCTATTGTGGTTTTTTGAACGCAGGCAGTCTGCCTTGGCTCACACCATACTAATAGCCTCCGCATGGCGCGTCGCACGTAATTCCTCACAGCACATTTCATTCTTTGGCAAATCTACCGATAGCTGCGGTAGTTCTCTAACCTTGTGGGCGGTGTGACACATTCGAGGCTGGTCGAGTGCCTGCTCTACCGCGATTCGCGGACCAGAGGCGGATGGACCTGACAAACCTGGCAATCGGAATCCTTATATTCAGATTTCCGGCCTTTGCGGCGAGACCTCGAAGAGGCGAGAAGAATTCAACGACTCTCCGCTGAACTCCGGCGAGGGCTGCGACGTCGTGGACGCCCCAGAAATCTGTCAGTCGCCTGGTCGTCGAGTTATAGGCGAATTTTTGGCCGCAATCGAGACAGGTGATGAAGGTACCTCGGCTTGTGACGGATTTAAATCCGTGAAGGTTGTGCGGAATCGGTTCGCGCGATGTTATTGGCGGACCCTTATGGCGGTGAGGACAGACGTAGACGAGGCGAAAAAGAGTGCGCAGAAAGAGGGGGAGCCCGAGGATGAATGTCCACCACGGCTTCGCACCAGGTAGCGCCCTTTCGGATTTGAGCGGAGATCTCTGAGCGGATCGATAGAGAACAATCGATCCCCTGATTCGATAGGCTCGAGCTAGTTTCTTCTGCAATTGAGATTTCATGGGAAGGCCCCAACGAAATACTAAGCGCAGCAACTATTCGTGTCTGTTTCGTTGTGAACACTAACGCGGCAGGTTGGCCGGATCGTTCAGCGCGGCAATTCAGGAGATGGAGATTTTCTCTGACCAAGGGTCTTGTGTTACGGGAGCGTCGGCGGCGGGAGTTGGGGCGGCGGCAACAGTCTCCATAGCGCGGCGGGCGATTCTGGGGCGAGATGGTCAGAATTGTCAATGTGGCGGCATGAATGAACCGCGCAAGCTCTTTCGTTGGTTTCCGAACAGAATGCCTGCCGCATTGATCAAGTACTGTTCGTCGCTGAGCATTTCAACGAGTTCGTCGGGGAAAGGGGAGATTTCACATTGTAGATAGGTCGCCAGTTCGCGATAGATTTCCCGCCGAGCGTATGGCGCCAGTTCGTTGCGACGTCGCAGCGCATCTTGGATCAGGCTGGCCAGTTCCGGCGTTGCTGCTCGGCGAAGCTTCATCGCGATGGAAGGATGATCCATGAAGGAGTTGTACTTTTGGCGGGTCCAGAATTCCTCTCCCGGTGCAACCAAGGGCGTTTGCCGAATGACGAGCGTTCCAGCCACCCGGTCGCCAAAACGCTGCATCAGCGGATTACTCAGTGCGGAAATTCCTCCGACCAGATAGGCTAACGGAAGCGCATCGAACACACGCATCAGGTTCCGCACCCATGCCTGTTCAATGCGCAGCGGAAGTCCGCTTTGGTCAATGACCCTTAGGTGAAACAGGCGCTTTCCAATCGTCTGTCCGTTCCAGAAGGCTTCCAGCAACGCGCTATAAGCGAATCCGATGGCAAATTCCGCCAGCGTGATGACCATGACCCCGAATCCCGGCGCTTTCGAAAAGATCCAGTAAACCAGTAGCCCTAATCCGTTCACCGTACCCAGCACGATCGCGACATCGAGCAACATCGCGTAGAGCCGGGAAGCGGGACCCGCCAAGGGCAATCGAAAGAGCACCCCTTCCGGCGTGGCAATGGTAAGCTCGGCGGCAGTTCCCAAGCGGACTGGGCGAGCATCTGTCATTTGCTCTCCGAAAAAACACTGGGCTTTCTTCGCCCGACGACCAGCAGGTATACCGCGAGCAGCACCAGTTCCGCGCCGGCAATCGCAACTTTGAACGCGTACGGGAGCTCCGGCTGGTGACGCTGGGAGAAAAACGCCTCCATGATGCCTGCCCACGAAAGCATCAAGGCCAATCCGGCTATCAACACCAACCACTCGCGCATGGATTGACGCACGTCGCGGTCCTCACGCCGACGCAGGAGAAGGCGCGCCAAGTAAAATCCCGCCTGTCCTGCGATCAAGATGGACGGGATTTCGAACGCGCCATGGGGCAGGAGCCACGCTGCAACGAATAACCCGAAGCCTTGCTGCGTATAACGAACCGCCACGGCCCCGAGTAGCACCCCGTTTTCGAACAGGAGCAGTGCCGTCCCAATGCCGAACGTAACGCCGAGCGCCGCCGCCAGCAGCGATACCTCAATGTTGTGCCTAATCAGCTGCCCTGAGAACGCGGCTTCCAGTTGCGTCGAGTTGCTGTGCCGGTTCTCGCCTTTCTCTTCTGCTTGCACGCGCTTGCCAGGATCGCGCAGGTAATCGGCCGGAAGCAGCACGTCCACAGAGGCGGGATCGTAACGCACGGCTAGTCCACCCATGGCGCAGCCTAAGGCCGTGATCAGCACCGCCAAGGCGAAGTAGCGGGCCTGGCGCCGGAATGTTTCCGGGAACGCCGTGAAAATCCTCAGCCAGTTGCGCCATTGCCAGAGATCGGAGCGCGTCGGCGGAACGTAGTACAGCTCTGCATAGGCTCGCGCTACCAAACGCTCGAGATATTGCCTGAGTTCGGGAACCAGAGCCCCGTGTGTGACGCGATTTAAGTCCGCAGCAACCTGCGTGTAGAGTTCCTGCAGGTGTTCGGCTTCTTCCGGACTCAGCTGGCGGCCCGGCCGGCCTTCCAGCACGGAGAGCAGCGATTCGAGGCTGTCCCAACGCGGCCTCGCCTGTGCTTGAAATCGTTCCAAATCCAGAATCACAGCCGCTGCTCCCGCTTGCTTTCGAGATACCCTTCGACAGCCGTTCGCAGGAATGTTTCCGCGGGAACATACTGGAGCTGCACGTCCAACTGGCGCAGCTGCCGCGCGAGTGCGCCAAGCCGCTGATTCTCTTTTTCACCCGCGAGCGCTGCATACACATCCTGGTCTGTGTGCAGATCCTCCCCCGGCGAAAATGCCGGCCGAGCGTGGGCCGGCAGAATACTTGTCATCAGGATGGCGTGTGACGAGCGGAGCTGTCCGACTCCGCGGCGCAGCGACTCCGAAACCGAGCGTTCAGTCAAATCCGCTAGCAACAAAAGGTACGCGCGCCGCCGGAGCCGCAACCGTATTTCACCGAACAGAGCTTCGTAATCCGCGGTTGTCGGCAACGGCTCGATATTCAATAGACGATCGCGGAATTCATGAAAATGCGATTGACCGCTTCCTGCACGCAACCAGCATTTCGGCTCATCCGCGTAAGTGACGAGACCGAATTCATCGCCAAGTTCCAACGCCACCGTCGCGCCCACTAATGCCGTTTCCGTCGCGAGGTCCAAAACCCGTCGCGGCGCTTTGTTCCTAGGGGCCTCGCTATCGCTGGCCGAGGATGCTTCAAGCGCGAGCGCGGATGATCGCGACTGGTCCAGCACAAAATATACTTCCTGTTTCTGCTCCCATTGGAACAGCCGCGTGACCGGTGCACCTCGGCGCGCCGTGGATTTCCATGCGATCTCCGAGTACATGTCGCCAGCTTGATATTCGCGCAACCGCTCAAAATCGCGCCCGTGTCCGGTCCACGGCGTCTGCCGCGCCGCCACCAGCGTGCGGTAAACCGGGCTGCGCAGAATCTCCTGTCGCGCGGACCGTAAATCCGGCTCGATTCGCAGCTGCTCCGGCGAATCGAACCACTGTCGCAATTGCCAGAATCCGAAATGCGAGCGGCGCTCCACGCCAACGCGCGGACCAGGCCACACTCCGCGCCGCAACAAAGCAATCTCGGGCGACCACGGCCAGAGAACGACATGCGCCGCTCCAGTGGACATTGCTCCTCCCCGCTCTGGCTGCTCGAGCTTCAGTTGCTGAGGATCAATATTCACTCGAATCGCGGTCTCGCTCTCCGGTGTTGCGGGCATGACGGCTACGCGCACTGCACTCCGCAGTCGGCGCCGGCCGGAGCTTGTAAACGCGAGGGGGATCGGAATGCTTTGCCCCTCGCGTCCCCGCAGGCCCTTCCCCGGACACAACAGAACGGGTGCACACTCTTCGCGAGTGAACCAAAGCGCCAGCGCGTCATATCCAGCCAGCAGCGCCGCCATCGTCGCGATTAGCTCGAACCATACCAATCCACGCGCGATCCATGGCGTAACACACGCCACAGCACCCAGCAGCCCTATCACCCACACGAGCGTTCCCGTTGGACTGAAAACTTTCCCCGCCGGCTGGAGATTGATCCGTCGCACGAGTTTATCGCGCGATTCCGTTCCGCGTCGTGGCGCGTCCACAGTAATTTGGGCCTCACCTGTGATAGCCGTAGCGTGCGCTCCGCCACCCAGCGACTTCTTGTTTCCAGCCATCGGCATTTGGTTCGCCTGCTCCCTGATCTCGTGGCTTGGGTTTATAACCCAAGCGGTTTACCTTGGCACTTCGACGGCCTCTAGCACGGCATTGATTACCTCGCGAATCTCAACGCCTTCCATCTCGAACTCCGGTCTAAGCACGATTCGGTGCTCCAGTACAGGGGCAGCGAGCGTCTTCACGTCCTCGGGAAGCACGAAGTCCCGTTCCTCGAGCGCGGCGAGTGCCCGCGACGCGGACAGCAAAGCGAGCGTCGCTCGAGGCCCTGCGCCAACCCAGACGGACGCGTGCTGCCGGGTCTGCCTGGCGACGTTCACGATATAACTGCTTATTGCTTCGCTAACGCGCACTTGGGAAGTGGCCGCGCGTAGCTGTTCAAGTTCACCCGGCTGCAATACCGGAACGCGTAGATCCTCGGCTAATCGCCGCTCCGGGGCCTCGCCAGCAGCCACACGCCTCGCAAGTTCGTTCTCCTCCTGCGCATCCGGATAGCCCATGCGAATCTTTACGAGAAAGCGGTCCTTCTGTGCTTCTGGAAGCGGATAGGTGCCTTGATGCTCGATGGGGTTTTGCGTTGCGAACACCACGAATACCGGCGGCAGGGCGCAACTCTCGCGGTCAATCGTTACCTGGCGTTCTTGCATCGCTTCCAGTAGAGCCGATTGCGTTTTCGCAGGCGCGCGGTTGATCTCGTCTGCCAGCAAGAAATTGGCGAAAATGGGGCCGCGCACGAGTCGGAATTCATGCGTTCTGAGGTCGAAAACGTTCGTTCCGGTAATATCGGCGGGCATCAGGTCCGGCGTGAATTGAATGCGCTGAAATTCGCCGGCGACCGCGCTCGCCAGCGCTTTTACGAGCAACGTTTTTCCGACGCCCGGGACACCCTCAATCAACGCGTGTCCGCCAGCGAGCAACGTCACCATCGCAAGATCGATGGCTGCGTCCTGGCCCACAATCACGCGGCCCAGAGCCTCGCGAACACGCCGTGCGCCGCCGGCGATTGCTGCGAACTGGGGCGATTTTGCTTCGGGATTCGCTGACGGCTCCTGCCCGCTTGAACTTGACGTCGGTTTCTCACTCATGCGAACCGTTCCTCCTTGGGGGTCCTCTTTTCTGAATTCGTAGAGCTGTCAGCCGTGTGATGCTCGACATGGGCCAGAGCTTTTGCCGATGCGCGGCGTTGCGCGATCAACCGGCTTAGTTCGCGATACCCCGCTAGCGGCGACAACGCGAGCGCAGCCCGCAGTTGCGGGCCAAGGCGCGGATCCGCAGAAATGGCTTGCGCATCTTGCGGCGACCGGCGCCGGAACTGATCCCAGCATTCCGCCACGACCAATTCGGCGGCAATGCTGCGCTGCAGCAGGCGTCGCCCGGCTATTCCGGCGCCTTCGCCATACCGCATGATCTGGGCGGTCTGGTCGCGAGTCGGGCGTCGCTTCAAATCGCCGCTCAGGCTCCAAAGCAATGCCAGCAGCGCTCCCCAGAAAAGCATCAGCGCGAGCTGTAATCGGTATCGCTGCACCAGCCAAAGCACGCCCTTATCCTGTTGCAGTCCATGCAAGGTTTCATCCACCCATATCCCCGAGCGTCCCCCGGTCAGAAAATCCAGTAGTACCGGATTTGGGTGGCTCTTGATCGTTTCGTTCAGGAGAAACCATTCTTGACTAACGGCGACGAGTTCTCCCTTGCCGACTTTCCGCATCGCCATATACACGTGCACAGAGCTGTCAGTTTTTGCAGCGCTTTCGGCAGGCCCAGTATAGAGAGCGGTCCAGTGCGAGTCCGTTTTGAGCCAAGGGATATCAGCATTGAGATACATCATTTCACTGCCCGAGGGCATTGCGCTGAGATCAGGCGAAATCCAGATTGGCCCCGACTGCTGCCCCCACTGGCTCCAATTGTTCGCAACTTCCCAGTCCTGCGACGTGGACCGTAGTTTTCCGGCGTGCTCGATCAGCACGACGCGCCCGCCGCGCGAAAGAAAATCTTCCAGTCGCGCAAGAAACTTGTCTGCCATTCGGGTATTTTCGGATTCGACCCGCTGAAAGCCCAAACCATAGCCTCCGACGAAGAATGCCGTGGTGCTTGCTGCGTCTTGATCGGCCAGCGAGTCTGCATCCTGGCTGCGCTTCACTTGATATCCAGCGCGCGCGTAGGAATCAAACAGCAGGCTGGTGCCGTACGGATCCTCACGTAAGCTGGATCCCATGTCGGTGGTATTCGACTGATTCTGGTGCGCCATCAGAAGTAGAATCCCGAATGCCGCCGCAAAAATTCCAGCGGCCAGCAAAGGACCTCGCCAGTTGAGCGCCAAGCTGTTGCTGAGCCCCTTCTCAGACATAGCTAAGCAACTCCTGCTGATCTCGTTGGTATGCCGCGGCCGACTCCGGCGTCAGTGTATGAAACCCGTACCAAACGCCATCAAATCTTCGCAGGCCGCTGCGTAGTTTCTCGGGAATCTCCGCTCGCGCATCGAGCGCTGCCTGTGGACGCCGCCGCCACCGGCGCATAAACTCATCGAGGTATTCACGGTTGGTGCGATCGCGGCGAATCGTCAGCCATTCGCGTTGCGCCAATCCCGCCAGCAAACCGAGATACGCCGCGCGTACTGCCAAACGCAGTTCGCCTTCCCGTTGCAACCGGCTGGCGAGCGCAAACCATTCGTCCTCGGAACGTGCTGTGGCTATTGCGCTTTCGCTCAGATCGGGAAGTGGCGCAATCACCAGCGGAATTGCAATCGGTGCCGTCTGGCGCCGCCGCCGCAGCCAAAACAGCACTGCTCCGGCCGTGACAGTCAAGATGGCGATCAGCGTCAGCCACAGCCGAAGATCCTTTATTCGCGAGGTGCCGCTGCCTTTGTCTGCGGGCGAGAGATTCAGACCACTCGGCCATAATTTGCTAAAAAAATTCCCGATTGCATTCCAAGCCCGGCTGAGCGCTTTCCCGATCTTCTCCAGTTGTTTGTCAAACCACGTGGGAGGACTCGGGTGCTCGGCATCATGCCAACGATAAATCGCGCGTTGCGATTCCTCGTCAAGCGCTCGGCGCAATTTCTGGAAATGTGCCTGGTGCGCCGTATCGGGCGGCGTCTCCGCACTACTTTGGGTTAGCGCAGCCCGCGCCGCGCCCGCGATCGGCGGCAAGGAAAAGCCGGCCAGAATCACAGCCAGCAGGATCAACCCGCCAAACGCCACTTTGCTACCCGCTGCGGCGGGCGCAATCATCTGCGCCTTCTTCTTCTGCTCGCGTGGCAAGTTCGCCAGTAAGCCGCGCAGGTCGTCTCCTTCGCGTCTTGACCGCAAGTGCTGATGAACAACTACAAACGAACATTTGATGATGGGATCAAGCGCCAGCCACGCGCCGGCGAACAATGCAAACCAAAACGCCGAGCTGCGGATCAACGCAAATAACCCCATTGCCGTGGATAGAAGAGTGTTCAGTCCGAGAATCGAGTGCAGAAGCTGCGGAACGATCAACGCTACGATCAAGCCGTTTAACCAGACGGCGATCCAGAGCGGGACTAGCATTAAGAAGAGCAGCAAACCGCTGCCGAACCATTGACTCGCGAGCGCTACGCAACCACGGATGGTGTGCCTCTCCGACCCATCCTTCGGAGCCTCGATGCTGGCGAATTGGCTCGCGGTATAGAGCCATGTGAGGCCGGCCATTGTTGGTAGCGCGGCCAGCGCAGCGGCGCTCAAGGTGATCTTCCATGCAAGCAGACGACCGAGAGCTGCAGCGTGCCCGATCGCGCCAACCTGCTTCGATTCGGGTGTGCCAAACGCCCGTTCACGAACACGTTGCACGTAGCTGCAAATCATCCACGCTCGCAATAGATACGCACCGGAGAGCAGCGCTGCTTCCAACAGCAGTACACCATTGGATAAGCGAATCTGACCATTGGCCACCCACATCGGAATGAAAGCAAAGACGAGAGGCGCAGTGCCTGCGTAATAGCGCCACGCTTCGCGACTGAATGTCGATCGAAAGAGTGCGAACCCGCGTTCCAGCGCTTCTAGTGAATTCAATCGGCTCCGACGCGCGCGTTGGGACGTTAGGCGGCCGTATGTGGGAGTGATCGGACCCCGAGCCGTTTCAGTCATGGCTCTGCTCGGGGGGGCGCGGCTAGCGTGACGCCGTCAAAGTTCAAATGCCGCTCCGGCGTATTTGTTCGCCAACGCAACAGAAAGAAAAGGAGCGCCATCAGCGAAGCGAGTGCGGTAACACCGGCAAGAATCTGCTGTAGCCGCCGCACAAGTGAAACTTTTGGCGCAGGCGGACGCGCCATCCGGCGAAGACACGGCGGACAAGCCAGCTTTCCTTCCTCATCGGTTACGCATTCTCTGCAGAACGTTCCTCCGCAATGCGGACACCGCGCCGCCGCTTCGCGCAGCGGATGAAGCAGGCAATGAGCATCACGCAGGCGAGGAACAGCACGTTTGTCGAACTGTGCGGCTGGTTTGTCAGGAGCCATTCGTCTGTGTGGCGTCCGCGACGGAAGCGGGCGCGGAGCCTTCGGATGTTGTTTGGGCGGATGGCTTCGTCGTTTCGGCACTCGTCACGGAAGTTGGCGGCTGCACGCTGGCGCTTCGTGTGTTGCGAATCGCTGCGTCGATCTTTGCGAGCAATTTGCGCGCGCGGCGAGTCCGCTGCACCAATGGCAGGTCAACGCTTGCACCGGTTGTGCGAATGCGCGACTTCGCTATCGGACCTAATACCAACTCTAACGCCACCCAAGCGAACCCGATGCCGCCGAAAATCGCGCCCGTCATTAGACTAGCCCACTGCGAAAACGCGAGATCAAGCAACGCAAATATAACGCCCGGAATGATCATCCGCAACATCCACGCACTGTTGCTCGGCCAGACCACGATCGATTCCAGGTCTTGCAGATAGAATCGCCGGTACTCGACTGAGTACATCACCCGCTTGGCGGCCAGCAAGCAATCCTCGCTCAAATACCAATTGGTCCCGCCAATCAGGCTGCGAACGCGTGAAAGTTTCCGAAAAGCGCTCTTCAATCACCGCCTCCCCGAAATCCTGCTCAAGAAGAACGAGCCGAATAGCAAAGCCGGAAGCCACACGATTCCCACATAGGCCATCCAGAAACGCCATCCCCTTCGTGGAATCAACGATGATCTTGGCGCCTTCCGGAACTTTATATGCAACACAATCACAGTTGGGATCGCCGCCAGAATCGTCGGCCAAAAGAGAATCCATGCCCATCCGACCGTCAGTGCGATTGAATCGTAAAGCACGTCCCGATGCCGCCATTCCGCCTTTTCAGGCTCCGCAACGGAATTGCCCCTTCCGCTTCCGCGTTCGAAGCACGATGGGCAAACATGCTCGGCTCCCAACTGCAAATCACACAGCGCACAAACAAAGCGGCCGCACCTTTGGCAGCAGGCGTGGAACGCCTTATCCGGATGAAAAAAGCATGTCGCGTCGTCTGAAAGTGCAATCGCTGCGTTCGTGTTTTGCCGGGTGACGGGCCATACGCCGATCTGAAGCCGCTTCTGACAGTATGGGCAGGTCTGCCATCCTGTCTTCGTCTCAGCTGGTGCCACGTCTCCGTTACAACCCGGGCAGCTCACCGTGCCGGGCGCGACAGACGGCGAGTTCCACGCAGCGCGCGGAGAAATGCCCGCCTTACCGGGTTCGATCGAGCCGGGAGTGAAAAGATTGATGTTGAAGCTCACGCTATGCTCTGTTTGTAAACAACCCGCGTGTCGCAGACCCGATCATGCAGCGCTCGTTTCTCGGCGTCTGTTCCCGCCATGATGCCACTAACCAAGACGAGGACGAAATTCAAAATGGGAACGCTTCTTGAAAGGACATTCCACATAAAGTACCGTCCAAAACACACACCCCAACTCAGGTCACTGCCGTCTGCGCGTACAACTTTCAGCCCACACGCCATTTTTCCAAGTGTTGCACCGAGATACCTCAGCAGCATGACCTCATAGCAACCCGAAACAATCACAGAAACTAGAAGATACGTAAGGTTGAAGGTCGCAAGCGCTGCGAAGAACGGATTTGAAGCGTTGCCTGGGACCTTGAACACGTTCGGCATCAGGAGGAAGAAGAAAACCAAAAGGGGCACGCCCAGCACAAAGCCATCAATCATCCGTGCACCAAAACGCATCCAAAATCCGCCGTAATGCCAGCCGCGTGGCGCGGCAGCACCGCTCGCCATCACGCGGCTTAGAAATGCGGGCTTACAATCGCCGCAGACCCAGTTCCCGGCGATCTGTACCATGTCCGAGTGCGCGAATGACCGGCCGCATTGCGAACACGGCAAAACCGTTTGTAATGGCGCTGGTTCGCTCATTGGATATTCTCCTATGGTGTCGGAAATTGCACTTAGCGTAACGCAAAAGGCTCCCAGCACCAAGAATCAGCACTCGGCCGTGTTTCGCAAGCATGAACTCCCTCGCCGACAAGACGGACCTCTTTTGGTGACAAAAATCGCGAGAGAATGATTTCGGAGTGTGTCACACGGACGCTTCAGAGTGTTTCCATGGACTCGCCGAAAGAGCACGCATTATTTAGTATGGGCGGGAAAAAGACAACCGACGACAAAGCCAAAAGGAGCGAGCGAGTTCCAAAATTGAACTAGGGAATCCGGGAACCACTCTCGCGGAGTTCGCGCCGGGACAGTTCCCTGCTTCCCGGAAATTCCGGCAGTTACTTCGGACTGGGCTGTTTGTAATTCCCGCAAGATGAGAGATACTCGCGCCGCGTTTCGTTGGTAGTCGTTAGCGCTGAGCGCGGAGAGAATGATGGCGGAGCTGGCATTGTTTGGCGGGAAGCCGACGAAGACGAAACCGTTTCCGGTGTGGCCGCGGTATGACGAGAAGGAACGGCGGGCTCTCGAGCAAGTGCTGGAGAGCCGGATTTGGTGGCGAACGCCGGGGACGAAAACGCTGGCATTCGAACGCGAGTTTGCGGCGTTTCATGGCGCGAAGCACGGAATTGCGGTGACGAACGGAACGGCGGCGCTGGAAGTAACGATGCTGGGTTTGGGTATACAGGCCGGCGACGAAGTGATCGTACCGGACTTCACGTTTATCGCGACAGCGAGCGCGGTGATGGCGGCCGGGGCGTTGCCCGTGCTTGTAGATATCGATCGAGAGACTCTTTGCATTGACGCGGGGCTGGCGGAGGCCGCGATCACTCCGCGGACGAAAGCGATTGCGGCCGTGCACATGGGAGGAAACGTCGCGGACATCGATGCGCTGCGGGAGCTCTGCGCGAAACACGGACTGGCGCTGATCGAAGACTGCGCACACGCGCATGCGAGCGAATGGCGTGGGCGGCGCGTTGGGTCGTTTGGAACGGCGGGAACGTTCAGCTTTCAATCCGGCAAATTGATGACGGCGGGCGAAGGCGGCATTGTAATTACGAGCGATGACGCGTTCGAACGGCGGGCGCGTTCCGTGCACGATTGCGGGCGATTGCCGGGCGAGTGGTTCTACGATCACTATCAGCACGGTTCGAATTACCGGCTCAGCGAATGGCAAGGGGCGGTGCTGAGCGCGCAGCTGACGCGACTGGATCGGCAGACCGAGCAACGGCACAGGAATGCACGGCTACTCGAAGTAGAACTTGCAGAAATTGAAGGCGTCACTTCGCAAAAATTGGATGCGCGTTGCACCAGAAATGGACAATACGCGCAAATATTTCACGTTGACTCGGCGAAGTTCGGCGGAATTTCGATGAAACGGTTCGTGGAAGCAATGATTGCGGAAGGAATTCCGAATCAAGCGAGCTATCCGCCGCTGCACGAGCGGGATGTGTTCCGGAACGGCTCTTATCGCGAACGGCTCAGCGGAACACAGAAAACGGAGCCGCATGAATTCTTTCGCGGGGAATTCCTGAATACGAAGCGGGCGGCGTGGGAGACGTACTGGGTACCGCAGACGGCGTTGCTTGGCGATGAAGAAGACATGATGGAAATTGGGGAAGCCGTGAGAAAAATTCAGAGAAATTCGCGCGAACTGCTTGGCGGCTAGCCGAGCTATCCCTGGTCCGCCGCCCGGGTGTATCAGGTATTTACCAGGTTATTTCCCTAGGCTAAACTCTTGCTGCCTGAATCGCCGCAGTCGTGGCGAACTTTATGATCCCAGCCCCGGCCCCTCTCGACCGCCTGAAGCGGTTATCGGTGTATCTGATGCCTTCGGCGCTCCTGCTCGGCGGACTGCTCGGAGCAGCGCTCCGTCTTGAAGCACGTCCTCAACAAGCAAATCAACGGGCCAATCGGCAATCTCGGATCGTCTCTCACGGCGGTGACGTGGCCGAACGCGCCGCAGGCACGAAATTTCATCCAACACGAATTCTTGTGCGATACAAGGACGGTACTTCGCGCCAGACGATGATGGCGGTACACGCCGCGGCACAAGCGCAGCTGCTGCGCGAATTGCCAATCGTCAAGGGCTTGCACGCAGTAGAGATAGGCGCGGGCCGCACAATCGCGGAAACGCTGCAGTACTACCGCAAAGACCCAAATGTGCTGTATGCGGAGCCCGACTACTACGTTCACATTGTGGCAGCGCCGAACGATCCGCAATTTTCGTCACAGTGGAGTTTGCAGAACACCGGACAGAGTGGCGGAACGGTTGGCGCGGATATTCATGCGGTGCAGGCGTGGGGATTGAGCACGGGTAGCGCAAACGTCGTGGTGGGCGTGCTGGATACGGGCGTCGACTACAACCACCCGGACCTGGCGGCGAATATTTGGACTTCACCGGCGGGATTTACGGCGACGACGGCGTTCGGCGAGCAAGTGCAGTGTCCAGCGGGAACGCACGGATTCAACATGGTGGCGGCGACCTGCGATCCACTGGATGACAACGGCCACGGGACGCATGTCTCCGGGACGATTGGGGCGCTGGGGAATAACGGCGCCGGCGTTGCGGGAATCAACTGGCAGGTGCAAATTTTACCGTGCAAATTTCTAAATATAGACGGCGGCGGATTCACGGAAGCAGCGATTGCTTGCCTCGGGTTAATGAAGCAATTGAAGGACAGCGGCGTAAACATCGTCGTGACGAACAACAGCTGGGGTGGCGGCGATTCGAGCCAGGCGCTACATGACGCCATCGTCAGCGCGATGCTGGACGGAATGCTTTTTGTGGCGGCGGCCGGAAACGATTTTGCGAACAACGATGTGTTTCCGACGTATCCTGCGAATTTTTATGTGCCGAACATTATTTCCGTGGCGGCGACGGACCGGAACGATACGGTTGTGACGTTCTCGAATGTTGGACGACGGACGGTGCACATAGCCGCGCCGGGCCGCGATATTTTGAGCACGCTGCCAAACAATTCCTATGGTATGGACAGTGGAACTTCGATGGCGACGCCGCATGTCACGGGCGTGGCGGCGTTGTTGAAAGCGCAGAACCCAAATCTTGATTGGCGTGGGATCAAGAACCTGATTTTGAGCGGCGGTGATACAAACGCGTCGGCGCAACAGACAATCACTCAGAAAAGACTGAACGCGTATGGCGCGATGACTTGCACAAACGGCGCGGTGGCGGCGCGCGTGATTCCCGTGCCGCAGACGATTTCGGCAAGTGCTGGTTCGCCAGTCACGCTAGCGTTTGAAAATGTGCGTTGCGCGCAGCCGGCGGGGAACGTTTCAGCGAAGGTGACTCCAGGAAATGTGAACGTCGCGCTGCTCGACGACGGAAATGGCGCGGATCAGGCGGCGGGCGATGGAATTTACACGGCACAGTGGACCCCGAGCCAACCCGGCAGTTATTCGATCGCGTTTCCCGATGGAAGCTCGGTGACCGTCGAAGTACTCACGGCCTACGGAGCGATTGAGACGGCGTTCAACTACCGGACGATTAGCGGAACGAATTTGAATTTGGGCGACGACGCGGTGGCGACGGTGACGTCGCCGTTTATCATCCCGTTCGGCGGCGGGGCCTTTACGAAACTGTTTGTAAGCAGCAACGGCACAATCAGCTTCACGGAGCCGTTCGATGTTGCGCAGAACTTTGGATTGGAGCCGAATCAGTTTCCGTCCGGATTCGTCGCGCCGAACACGCTGGTCGCGCCAATGTGGCAAGACCTGTATCCGCTTAAAGGAACGAACCAGAACGTATTTTGGGCAGTGACGGGCGGCGCGCCGAATCGCGAATTGGTGGTGGAGTGGCGAAACGTACTGGCGTTTGCGTGCAGGGACGATGCATCGCGCCACGTGACATTTCAAGTGGTGTTCAAGGAAAACAGCAGCGATGTTCTGTTCAATTACAGCGACATTGTGTTCGGCGGGAATTGTTCGAATGACGACTACGGGCAAGTGTCATCGACGGGGATTTTGAGTTCGCCGACGCAGGGATCTAACTGGAATCTCGCGGCGGCGCCGGCGTTGTCGAACGGCTTCGCGCTTTTGTGGCAGTCTCCGGCGCCGACTGGGCCGGCAAATCCGGTGCCGACGCTGGCGTCCGTCACTCCGGGGAGCGTCCGCCTGTATAGCCCGGACACAATGATTGCGATTACGGGAACGAACTTTGTCCCGAACTCCAGCGTCAGACTTGTTGCGACGAACATATTCCCCGTGCCGCCTCCCATCGAGCTTCCGACGACTTATGTGAGCAGTACGCAGCTCGCCGCAATCCTGCCGGCCGAATTCGCGGCGCCGAATAATCGTTATTCGTTCGGCTCAGGACCGGCAATGGTGGTCGTGAACCCCGGCCCGAGCGGCGGACAATCGAATTCAATTCTCTTTCACTTCGACTACCCGGGCGTGCCGTCGATCGCGTCACTTTCTCCGAACACGGCCGTAGCCGGCGATTTCAGCCAGTACATGATCGTCCAGGGCGACAACATGTACAGCGTGAAGATTAACTGGAATGGATCGGCGCTGGAAACAATTCCCATCAGCACTACCGCCGTGTATGCGTCTGTGCCAAGCGGCTTGCTGGGCGCTCCGGGAATTGTGCCGGTTACGGCGGTGCCGACGTTTGGAAATACCGGGCCGTCAGCGCCAGTGAACTTCACGATCACGCAACCGAGCCCCTTGACGTTGCCCGCACTGGGCGCCGCTAACTCGCCGGCGCTGCAAGGAACAGGCGAGTCACACGAGACGATGAATTCGGACGGGACTTCATACAGCGGTAAAAAAATGAAACGGCCGGTGCGGTTTCTCGGCTGGAATTATGGCCAGAAATTCGGCGGACCGGCATATCTGAAACATTTTTCGCGCGGCTACGGCAGCGCGCCCGTTGCGCCAGCGAGCAATGCTTCGGCGGCGGCAAACGGCAGCGCTGAGGCAAATGCCGCGTCGAGTCAGTCGGTAAGTCTGTCCCAGCCCAGTTCCCTTCCCGGATTCGCGTTTCATCCAACGCTGCCGGCGGGATTTTTGCCGACGAGCATTGCGACGGCAGATTTCAATCGCGACGGAAAAATGGATTGGATCGTCAGCAACGGCGGGACAAGCGACCTTTGGATTTATTTTGGGAACGGCGACGGCACGGCGCAGTTGCCGAAAATTATTCGGTTGACCGGCGCGGGACCAATTCAAGTTTTTGCGGCCGATTTGCGCAAAAACGGAATGACTGATCTGATCGTCGCGGAAGCGGACAGCCAAACCGTCGGCGTGCTGCTTGGGAACGGAGACGGAACGTTTCAACCGGAAGTGACGTACTTTGTCCCGGGTCCGCCGCTCTGTGTGGCCGTAGCGGATTTGAACGGAGACGGAAAGCCGGACATTGTTGCAGGAATCATCGGCGATGAGCGAATTGGGCCGCTGGCAACGCTGCGTGGAGACGGCACGGGAAAGTTCGGCGCTCCGATTACGACGCCCGGCTACAACCCCAACGAACCGTACCTGACCGTGCGAGTCGTACTGAAAGATTTGAATGGCGACGGATTGCCGGACCTCGCACTGATTGATGAAGGCGACCTCAACATGGCCGGCGGCCACACATACGTCAACAACGGTGACGGCACGTTCAAGCACGCCGACTACTTTTTAGAAGCTGATCCGATTTTTCCGACGGACCTCGCGCTTGCCGATATGGACGGCGACGCTTGCGCGGACGTGGTGACCGTTGAAATCGGCGGCACTGCCGAGATTTTCAAAGGCACTTGCGATGGCAACGTGCAAGGCTTCCCGAACGTGAAAGGACTCGGCGCGGGCGAGGCGGCGATCAGCGTTCGCATCGCGGACATGAATGGCGACGGAAAGCTGGACATTGTTGCGAGCGGCGGAGCGTTCGGAGTCGACCGGATTTTTGGTGAAGAGGCTTCAAACCTCGTGACCGTGTTGCTTGGAGACGGCTCGGGAAACTTCGCAACTCCGCAAGTTTATCGCGCGGAACCTTCGCTCGTTGGCCTTGCGTTGGTGGACCTGAATGGTGATGGAAAGCCCGACGTCATCGCGGCGAGCCAGGACACCGATACTGCACTCGTGATGATGAACAACGGTCAAGGCAAGTTAGACGGACCAACGGGACATTATGTCGGCTATCTCACCGAAGGGCAATTCGGCGCTTCGAACGCGCCCTTCACCAGTTTCTTTGTGCAGGATTTGAATGGCGACGGCAAGCTGGATCTGGCGTTTGTCGGCTACCCGCAGACTTTTTCGCAGCCGTGGCAATTGGTGACAATGCTCAACGATGGCACGGGGCATTTTGGCAGCGCCAACCGCGCGCCGCTGGCAGATTTTGATTTTGCGGGCACCGCGCCGCTGAGTTATGTGTTCGCCGATTTACACGGAACCGGAAAACCGGATTTGGTGACCGTGGCGCAGGGCTACCAGGGACAACCGAACGTGGATTTGATCATGGTGCCAAACAACGGCGATGGAACTTTCGGCAGGGCGAAGGTCACGCCGCTTAGCACGAACCAATTCCTTGGGATGACCTTGATCGCACCCGGCGACTTCAACCACGACGGGAAGACCGACATGGTCGGAATCGCGTACGGGCCGCAACCCGCGCCGGGACAACCAGGGCCGGCGAATGTCGCCTTTTTCGCAGGCAATGGCGATGGAACGCTTCAAGCGCCAAAGTTCACGCCGCTCGGTTCTTCAATCGCTGGAGCGCCGACGATGATCTTCTCCGGCGACTTCAACCGCGACGGAAAACTCGACGTACTCATCTGGACAAATTCAAACGGTGTTCCTTCGGCGGATCACAATGTTTACGAATTTCTGGGCAATGCCGACGGCACCTTTTCTGCGCCGAAACTATTGCTTTCCAATGTCGGACCGTTCGGCGAGGCTGACCTCAATCACGATGGCTTCCCGGACCTCGTGGTGTTCAATCAGATTCCTGCGCCGCAATTGAACGGTTTTCTTCTGCCGAGTTTCACGATTTACATTGGCAAGGCGGACGGCACGTTCGCGAAGGGTGAAACGTACGCGCCCTATTCCGGAATCATGGCGTCGGGATACGGCTTCTCGAATGTCGGGCCCGACCAGAGCCTCGCGCCAATGCTTGCTGACTTCAACGGCGACGGCAACATCGACATCGGCGTGGTGATGTTCACGCCCGACGCAAATACCGGAAGTTACCTGCAAGTGATCGCGGGCAATGGAGACGGCACGTTCACTCCCACGTACGAAGTGACGCGCTTCGACAAGCTCGGGCTGCCGAGCAACGCCGCGGACGTAAACGGAGACGGCCGCGCCGAATTGCTGGAGCTGGACGGCTGGCCCGCCTCTTTCAACGTAATCCCGGCGATAGCGGGACAGGCAGTGCAGCTTGCCTTCGCAAGCCGTCCGATCGTCGGGCCAAAAGGAACCGTCGTCGTCAACCTGAGCCTGCCTGTGCCGGCTAGCACAACCGTCCAACTCTCGGCCAGCGATCCAAATATTTCGATCGCGCCGAATGTTCCCGTGGCGGCGGGAGCGCTAACCACGACCGTGCCATTCACAATCGGCGGCGGATTCAACGCGAAAAACGTTTTCTCCATCACCGGACAACTCAACGGCACGACCTCCACCATTTATTCGTACCAAGCGCCCAGCGGCCTCGCTGGATTCCATCTGTTCTCTAATTCTCCGAAGCAACTGACCCCTCCAGGCGGAACGACGGCTGATTTCGGTGTCGGCGTCAACTCCGTCGGAGGCTATGCGGGAACGGCGCAGCTTACCTGCAAGGGATTACCCGCCGGAGCTAAGTGCGTCTTCGGCACAAATCCTTTGCTGATCGTGCCCGGACAATCGCTCGGCAGCGGGCTGACAGTGCAAACGAGCAGCACAACGCCGCTCGGCACGTACAACGTGATGCTCGTCGCCACGGACGGCGCGATTACCGACACGATGGCGCTCGTGCTAAAGGTCGCGGACTTCAGCGTAAGCGTTACGCCTCCGTCCACTTCGCTGCTCGCAGGCGGGAATATCAACTACTCGATGCAACTCACGACGGCGTCCGGCTGGACGGACCCGGTTTCCGTGAGTTGCTCAATCAATGGGCCCGGAATTCAAACGAGCTGCGACGCAAGCGGCTCGTTCACCCCGGAGACGTTTCCCTTCACCGTGAACACAGCCGGATTCTCCGCCGGAGATTACACGCTAGGCATCAGCGCAAGCGCCGACGGCGTCACGCATTCAGCCAGCGCCGTAATCCATATTGAAGGTGCACAAGCCGCGCTTTCGCCCCCGAATGCCAGCGTCTCGGTCGGAGGGTCCGCAACATTTAACGCGACCCTCACTTCGCAGAACGGATTCACGGATCAATTTACGTTCAGCTGCCTGGGCTTGCCTGCGGGAGTCTCGTGCTCCTTCAATCCCGCGTCCGCGCCGCTTCCGGCGAACGGAACGCTGACATCCGCGTTGACGGTAACCGTCACGTCGCGGCCAGCCTTCGCGCCGATCGCGCGTGTACCATGGCGTTTCCCGCCGTTCAATCCGCTTCCGTGGCTGGCGCTGCTCGCGGCGATTGCATTCGTTGCCGCCGCCCAACTGAAATCGAAGCGCGCTCATTCTGCGTGGCCAAGTGCTTCCAGCCTCGCCACTGGAGGAGCACTGGCAATGGCTTTGGCAATTGCGGCCTGTGGTGGAGGCTCATCGTCAAGCCCGCCACCGCCACCTCCTCCGCCGGTCAACGTCACCGTCACGGTGCAGGCGAGTTCGCCGTCGCTGAGCGTGATTGTGGGGACGGCAAATCTTCGGGTGAAGTAACCGAATGCCGGCGCCGTTACGCGCAGCGGTGAAGTTTCACGGGCGTAGTCTAGAAGCAAGCTCACGGGCGCAGTGTTCGGCGCGCTTTCTGCTCGGCGGTGACAGCGACAGCCGCTCTTCCACGTGTCCGCCACGGCTTGTGCCGTGTCGCACGGGATACGCGCGAAACATCGGCTTACCCGCAATTCAAATGAACGGGCTCCTTGGCGCGTTGCGGGAGCGCGATGACATTTCCAACGTCGAGGTCGTAACCGAGCTGAGCGGTAAACTTAAATCCGCTACAAAGTGACACTCCATGATGCGCTCGCGCATACGACGGTTGCGCCGCTTCGTCACGCAACCTCCCTTCAGAATCCGCTGCAAATTCAATGCCAACACGACGCTGTCCCGCGCGTTGAGATCCTTCGCCGTACAGGACTGGCACCCATTCGGGCAGTTTTTCGTCGAGAAGCTCAACTTTCGTTCCGCGTCGATTTTTCTTGTTTCGAAGCAGAACACGCTCATCGCGATTCGCCGCCGGTGTTGGTGGACGATCCTCGGCTCGGTGCGGCTGTGACGACGAGTTTCGGTTTGCCGACAATGAGCGAGTAAAGGTCGCGATGGCGGTTCCTGGCTTAGGGCAACTTGGACGGAACGCCAACCGCCAGTCTTGCGCGCCGAAAACTTCTCACCTTGCTTACCCAGAGCAGGGGTGCTAGCCTCGGTTACCGAGGACATAAATGAGTAAACCTCCCGACCTCGTGCAGGGCACGTTGGACATGTTGCTGCTGAAAATTCTAGCGCTTGAGCCTATGAACGGCTTCGCGGTGAGCCAGCGATTGAAAACTGTCTCGGGCGACGTGTTGCATGTGAGCGACGGGTCGTTGTACCCGTCCTTGCACAAGCTGGAACAAGAGGGCTGGATCTTGGCTGAATGGAAGACTTCCGAGTATGGCCGGCGGGCGAAATATTATTCGCTGACGCGGCTAGGACGGCGACAGCTCGAAAAGGAAGCAGACAACTGGGGCAGGCTTTCGAGCGCCATTTCGCGGGTGATTAAGCTGAAAGAGGTGTGAGCGTCGCGCAGCGTGACGCGGAGGTTGGATATGCGACCCGAGCATTGGCTGTTCACGATTCCACTGCGGCTGCGGTCGTTGTTTCGCCCGGCGCAGGCGGACCAGGACTTGGACGAAGAGCTGCGCGATCACCTCGAACGAAAAACCGAGGAATACGTTGCACAAGGGATGACGCAAAACGAGGCGTACCGCCGCGCACGACTCGACTTGGGTGGTATCGAGCAGACCAAAGAGAGATGCCGCGACGAGCGCAGAGTAAACTGGATTCAAGATTTCATGCAGGACTTTCATTTTGGTTTGCGCATGCTGCGCAAGTCCCCGGGGTTCACCTCTGTCGCCGTCCTCACTGTCGCTCTCGGCATCGGGGCCAATACTGCGATCTACAGCTTCATGGAGTCGATTTTGTTGCGCTCGCTGCCGGTGGCCAATCCCGAGTCGCTGGTGGTCTTGAATTGGCATAGCAGGCCCCCCCAGGAGGGCAGCAACGAATGGGTCCACGTCATACACGGGGTACAAGGCATTCTCTGGCCGGGCGACAAAGGCGCCATGGTCAGCGGCATGTTCCCGTACGGCGCGTTGGAGACGCTTCGCAACGAGAATCCCGCCTTTTCCACGCTCTTCGGATACTTCAACGGACTAAACCATAACCTGTCAATACACGGGCAGGCCACAAGTGCCAGCACGGAGTACGTCACCGGCGAGTATTTTCGTGGCCTGGCGGTGTCGCCGGCTGCGGGTCGTCTGATCGATTCCGAAGACGACCGTCCAGGCGCGACACCGGTGGCCGTAATCAGTTTTGCGGCAAGCCAAAATCGCTTTGGAGGACCGCAGAATGCGATCGGACAGTCGATTCGCGTCGACAATATTCCCTTCACGGTGATCGGCGTCGCGCCGCCGGAATTCTTCGGAGTGGACCCTGCGGCGGCGCCGGACATCTACCTTCCGTTGCACACGAACCTGCTTGTGGACGGTGCCGGAGCGGCTCGGATGTATGGCGACGGAAACTTCTACTGGATCGAAATGATGGGTCGCCTGCGTCCCGGCATAAGCATGGCCCAAGCGCAGGCAGTGCTGGCTCCTCGTTTCCATCAATGGGTTGCCAGCACCGCGACGACCGACGGTGAGCGCGCTAAGCTGCCTGCGCTGATTCTGAATGCTGGCGCCGCCGGTCTGGGTAGCTTGCGCCGCAAGTATTCCAAGCCTCTGTTCGTGCTCCTGATGATGGTGGGATTGATCCTGGCGATCGCGTGCGCGAACGTCGCCAATCTGCTGCTGGCAAGAGCCACCGCACGACGCGGCGAAATAGCTGTCCGGCTAAGCCTAGGAGCGGGACGGTTCCGCGTCGTGCGGCAGTTGCTTACCGAGAGTGTGATGCTGGCGTCGCTCGGCGGAGCACTCGGGGTCATGTTTGCGATCTGGGGCGTGCGGTCGCTGACGTTTCTGCTCTCCAACGGGCGTGAGAACTTTACGCTGCACGCGGAATTGAACTGGAACGTGCTCGGCGTGACGGCGGCGCTCTCGGTGGTTTGCGGCTTGTTATCTGGCCTTGCTCCAGCGATTCAGTCGACGCGTCCGGACGTCATGCCCGCGCTACAGAATTCCCGGTGGGGCACGCCCCACCGCCGCGCGCAGCACGTTCTGGTTGTCGCCCAAATCGCACTCTCTTTTCTCATCCTGGCCGCCGCGGGTTTGTTTGTCCGGACCCTTAACAAACTGCATCGCGTCCAACTGGGATACGCTCGCGAGAACATCCTTCTGTTCTCGCTGAATGCGCGCCAGGCCGGGCATCGCGACCCGGAAATCGCAAGGTTTTACACGGACCTCCGCCAGCGCCTCGAGTCGATCCCCGGCGTGAGCGGCGCGACGCTTTCGCAATCCTCGATCATCAACGCCGGCCACGTCGGGCAGGCAATCAGGGGGCCAATGAAGATCGGCGCTGTTACCGTCCTGGGTACAAGCGTCCTGGCCGCCGGACCGCGTTTCCTCACGACGATGCAGATTCCGATCCTGGCCGGGCGTGAGATTGACGACCACGATCAACCGGGCTCCAGTCCGGTTGCAGTGATCAGCGAGAAGTTCGCGCGGACTTACTTCGGGAACGAGAATCCGGTGGGCAGGCGCATCACGCTCCCGGACGAGAAGCGAGATCTCGAAATCGTCGGCGTGTCGGCTGACGTGCGGTACGGTGGTCTGAAAAATGAAGAGGAGAATGCAATGACCGTGTTCGTAGCGGTCAGCCAGTTTTCTGCGGACAGAATGACCTACGCGCTGCGCACCGTGGCTGATCCGCTGAGGTATGTCAAGAGTGTGTATGAGATCGTGCGGGAAGCAGATTCCCGCATACCCGTCACAAACCTGGTCACCCAGGCTGCAGAAATCGATCGGACGATCAGCCAGGAAGTCACCTTCGCGAAACTATGCACGGGCTTCGCGGTTCTCGCTCTCTTGATCGCGTGCGTCGGACTCTACGGGACGGTGTCCTACAACGTCGCGCGGCAGATCGGCGAGATTGGACTCCGTATGGCTGTCGGCGCCCAACGCGGCGCCGTGGTATGGATGGTTCTGCGCCGCGTTCTATTGCTGGCGGCGGTGGGACTCGCGATCAGCGTGCCTGTCGCGTTGGGCGCGTTCCAGCTTGTCAAATCGTTTCTGTTCGAGACCCAACCCAACGATCCGGGAACCTTGGCGCTGGCCGGTGTCATCCTCCTAAGCGCCGCGATGCTCGCTGGCTATGCGCCGGCAAGGCGAGCGTCCCGAATTGATCCGCTAGCGGCTCTGCGGCACGAGTAAGACATCGTCGATCGTGTCGTAAGGCCCGTGTTCCAGTTCGTAGATGCAGTTGAACCATGGCTTGACGGGAGGCACAGAACCGTGGTCTTCAAACCAGGTGCGCAACGCGGATTTGGATTGTGGGAACAACACGGCGAGGCACACAAGATAAGACCGATGGCAAGCAATCTACCTGTTCGCATATTCGTATGAGATGTTAACGCACCACCACGGGTTTTCCTCTCAGGGCCTGATTAACGTCACCGCGATTCGCCACGGGTGTTGGTGGACGACCCACGGCTCGCCACTGCATCTTCCGCGTCCACGCCCGTTATGAGTCTGGCGCCGCGACTGAACGTCAGATACTCGAACCCCCACTGCACGAAAACAACCACGCGGCTCTGAAATTCCACGATGTACATCAAATGGACGAATAGCCAAATCAGCCAGGCGATCAGCCCTGAAACCTGAAAGCCAAAGATATTGGCCACCGCCGCGGCGCGCCCGATCACCGCCAAGTCACCCTTGTTGAAGTAATGAAAAGGTGGCCGCTCTGGTTTCCCTGCCACTCGCGCCTTAATTGCCTTCGCCGCGTAGACCCCGCCCTGCATCGCCACCTGTGCCACGCCAGGCAAAGGCTTGCCCTTCTCATCGTGCAGCGTCGCCAGGTCTCCGACCACAAAAATGTCCGGATAGTTCGGAACCGTAAGCTGCGGCGTCACCTTGATTCGTCCGTTGCGATCGGTTTCCGCTTTGGTTCGCGCCGCCAGTGTCTTTCCAAACGAATTCGTCGTCACGCCGCCAGCCCAAAGAACTGTCTTCGCCGCCAGTCGTTCGGTCGCGTCGCCGCTTTTATACGTCACACCTTCCTCGTCCACTGATGTCACCATCACGTTTTTCTTCACTTCGACGCCGAGCCGCGTCACCAACTTCTCAGCCTTCTCAGATAGCGGTTCCGGGAACGCAGTCAACACCCGGCCGCCGCCTTCCATCAGGATGATTCGCGCGTTTCGCGGGTTAATCCGGCGAAAATCATGCTTCAGTGTCTGATTTGCGATCTCTGCCAGCGCACCGGCAAGTTCCATCCCCGTTGCGCCCGCCCCGACGATCACGAACGTCAGCCAATTCCGCGCTTCTTCTTCCGTCTCCGCCCGCTCCGCCCGTTCGAAGGCAAAAAACAGTTTGTGCCGGATCGCAGTGGCTTCCTCCACCGTCTTCAGGCTCGGCGCCCACGTCCGCCACTCGTCATGGCCGTAATAAGAGGTCTGCGATCCCGTAGACACGATCAGCGCGTCGTATTCGAACGTCGAACCGTCGGCAACCGTCACTCGTTTCGAATCCGGATCTATATCCGCCGCTTCGCCCAACAAAACCTGCGCGTTTTTCTGCGAACTGAGCACACTTCTGAGCGGAGCGGCTATATCGCCCGGCGAAAGCGAACCCGTCGCGACCTGATAAAGAAGTGGCTGAAAAAGGTGGAAATTCCGGCGGTCGAGCAGGGTCACCTGGACAGGGGCGCGATTCAGCTTTTGGGCGGCCAGCAGCCCGCCGAAGCCTCCGCCCAGAATCAGTACCCGGTACGCCGGACCCATACGTAATGAACCAAAAGTAGCCGTTGCAGAATCTAAGAAACATCATACTATTACAGCCTCCGCAGAGGCACTTCAGGTCAAGGTTGGTCAGACACGGAATGGTCAGTCGGGCAAAGAACTTCGGGAACTCCCTGCGTAGCTGGAACTATCTAATTCGAACAGCTTTGTTGGCAGGCATGATTTCCGGAATCGTGCCGTTCGAATCGCGCGCACAGCACATGCTCGCGCCGGCAAGTCCCGTCGCCGAGCCGCTCCGTTCGACTCCATCCACAATCGTGATCGGGTTCATGGGCGGCATGGTAAAGCGTGACGCGCCGAACCGCAGCGAAGTGCGCCTCGCCGCTAAATTGCGCGACGACTATTCGAATCTCGCCTATGTGGACACCTACCAGAATGCCCGCTGGAAAGAAGCCCGTACGAAAATTCTGGCGCTGCTCGATACCGATCACGACGGAAAGCTGAGCGAAGAAGAAAAGCAAAAAGCGCGAATCATTTTGTACGGCCACAGCTGGGGCGCATCCACCGCGGTAACGCTGGCGCGCGAATTGAGCGCGCTGGGAATCCCCGTGCTGCTCACCGTACAAGTGGACAGTGTTCAGAAAATGGGCCAGAAGGATGACGTCATTCCCACGAACGTCGCCGAAGCCATGAATTTTTTCCAGCCGGATGGAATGTTGCACGGCCGAAAGCTGATTCGCGCGGAGAATCCCGGCAAGACGAAAATCCTTGGCAACTACGAATTAAGCTACAAACACACGTCGCTCAGTTGCGAAGGTTATCCGTGGCAGCAGAAACTTTTTGCCAGGGAGCACATGTATATCGAGTGTGACCCGCAAGTCTGGACGCAGATTGAATCGCTGATTCGCTCCAAACTTCCGCAATTGCAGGCGGAAGCGCACGGCAACTAGCCGCGCAATTTGCCCTACAGAGTTGTCACTTCCAAACTCCCGCAATCTGGAAATTACATTGCGGACAGGCTCCGCCACTGCGCAATAAATTCTCCTCGACAGTGTGCCACGACCGCTGAATCAGCTTTGTGCGGCACTTCGGGCAATTCGTGTTGGCGCCGTCGCTGTAGATATTTCCTTCATAAACGTAACGGAGTCCTGCCTCCAGCGCGATGGCTCGCGCACGATGCAAAGTCTCCGGCGGCGTGCGCGGCTTATCTCGCAATTTGAAATCAGGATGAAACGCCGTGAAATGCAGCGGAACATCGGCGCCAAGATTTTCCAGGATCCAATCAGCGAGCCGCCGCGTTTCTTCAACGTCGTCGTTTAAAGCAGGAATCATCAGGTTCGTGATTTCAAACCACACGTCCGTTTCATTTTTTAGCCACAGCAAAGTGTCGAGCACCGGCTGCAAATGCGTCAGCGTAGTTTTTCCATAGAAGTTTTCCGTGAACGCTTTCAAGTCCACGTTCGCGGCGTCCACATGATCGTAAATATCGTGAAACGCTTCCCGAGTGATGTAGCCGTTCGTCACCATCACCGTTTTTAGTCCGCACGATTTCGCCGCTTTGCAAATATCCACAACGTATTCGCCCCAAATCGTCGGCTCGTTGTAGGTGAATGCAACGGACGCGCAATTGTTTTTCTGCGCGAGCAGTGGAACTTCTTCGGGTGAAACGGATTGCGAATGGACTTGATCGTGGCGCGATTTGGAGATGTCCCAGTTTTGGCAGAAAAAGCAGCCCATGTTGCACCCGGCGGTTCCCATGCTGAAGACGCGGGTGCCGGGAAGAAAATGATTCAGCGGTTTTTTTTCGATTGGATCGACTTGCAGCGCGGCGGGGGAACCGTAACCGAGACTGAAAAGTTTTCCGCCGCGATTCACGCGGATAAAACAGAAGCCGGACTGGCCGTCGTGAATGTGGCAATGGCGCGGACAAAGAAAACAGTGAACGCGACCGCCCGGCTCAGATTCCCACCAGCGCGCTTCGTGAAGCGGTTCAGGGTGAAGCGCGACGCCGTCTTTCAAAATCGCGAGCTCGACCATCAGTTTCGCTCTGCCCCGAGTATACGCTTCTGCGGCGGCGCGAATGTCGCGCGGCGGATGGCATGTCGCCGAACCATATCAGCGAACTACGTTGCGTGGCGAGCGCGGCGCTGCGCGCGGCGGCGTTCGGTGGCCCAGTCGACAAAATTTTTCAGGCGGTCGCGGTATTTCCAGGACAAGCGGAAAAATTTTGAAGCGGTCATGTTGTCCGCTTCCTTGCCGAGGAAAGTTTCAAAACGCCAGCGCAGATAGGGGCTATTCCAGGGTTGGAAGCGATAGCCTCGTGCGACGATCCAGTAATAACGCAGCGTTCTAAACATGGCCGTTCTGTGTACGACTCCCGTTGACCGGGAGATGTTGCTAGATGCGAGGTGCACGGCAAATAGTGCACCAACTCCTTAGAACGTTTCGAGCAAACAACAACTAACTCACGGGCAACAGCTAACTCATGGGCACGGAAAGGTGCTCGTGGACGAGGAGCCAGCTCGGTCCGCGCTTTTCCCAAATTCCTGTGTAGCGAACTTCGGCTTCGACGGACTTCCCTTCCTTCGTTGTCATGGAAAGATGCATAGGGACAGTGGTCCAGGCGATGGTGCCGCGGCGCG